>Ga0070751_1000366_pt1 | contig 29914 bp, 26 predicted proteins | sample VirMetDEL_Aug_28_FD_78514 | JGI IMG/M metagenome (GOLD analysis project Ga0070751, IMG submission 78514) | Aqueous microbial communities from the Delaware River and Bay under freshwater to marine salinity gradient to study organic matter... | ecosystem: Environmental > Aquatic > Marine > Coastal...
CGGCGGCGGCATTGTTCCTGGCGTCGGACGACAGCAGCTTCATGACCGGCAGCGAAATGTTCGTGGATGGAGGGTTCGCTCAGGTTTGAGCCAGAGAGGGGTTTTGCCTGTTGGAATCTGACGAGCACTGCCCCTCATTACGTAACATCGTATTACGCATAATGTATATTATGTTAAATCGTGTGTCAGGCTCAGCCACTTCCCGCTCTCGTCGCCTACTGCGGTGCACCATCGCTATTGCACCAATCGCGTTTTGAGTGGAATGTACCCCTCCAACACCCACAAGCCCTTTTATCCCGGGGGCTTCAGCACACCACACGCCTGACTCGACCGGATTTTTTAAAGAAATAAGTGGAAAAATTCTTCCACCTAAAAATCTTATGCCATTGATTTTTATATAATTTCCTAAAATCGCCCCAAATGGAATAGCTCCCTTGTCCAAGGAGAAATTAGTGGAATGCAATTTGATGCTGCGAATCCCCGCAACCCTGAACCCCCTGCAGGACAGAGGCTCCAGCGCTATTTGAAGATTTAAGTGGACATCCCGAGCTCCCAACGCCCAAGACCTAATTAGTGGACATTCCATACAAATACCGACCCTTTCGATATTTTCCACACAGCGCCCAATGGCCCTGTGCCGAGGCAAAAAAAGCGCCCTGAGCCCATGTCATCTGTTTCTGCTAGATCCCCTCTAAGCCCCGTAGTTCATGGCCCGCAGCATATCCACCTGATCGCACAAACAGACGCCCGTCGGCGATCCTGACCACCGAAAACACGCTCAACGGCACGCGAGTCGTCACAATGGCATTGCACAACCCGATCTCCGTGTCCTCAGATTTTGCAGCCATCCTTTAAAACAATGAGTGGAAAATCCATACGCCCATTTCCCCACAATCCCCTGAAAGCCCCGAAAACCGGGCACTTCCCAAAATTCAAAGAAATTAGTGGACATTCAAAATGGTTTTTTCGCTCAAATCTTTAAATGGAAAAACCATTCGTGATTTTCCACTCATTGTTTGGCCCGGTGTTCTCAACTGAGGCATTCAGCCACTAGGTGGATTACCCAACAATTGGCACCGAGCGGCTGCCTGGAACCGGCGCTACCTAGCGTCAACGCATACCAAAAATCATCCACCTAGCACCTACGCCCAGCAGCACCCAGAAACCCCGGACAAACGGGAACCTCCCACTAGGACTGAGGAATCGGCCCAAACCTAACAGCAGACAATATTTACTTAAATGCTTATATAGGCCAAAACCCCACAGCGCAGAGAGTCGGTGATCAAGTCCTGACAATTTAAAGCTAAACTAACTAGAAAACGAAAACCCCAAGAAACCAAAGACAAAAACCAGAAAGTGAAAACTACACCCATAGAATAATAAGTGGAAAATCCATATGGCCAGACAGCCATGCTAAAATCATTTGTCAAGCGATAACTGTAACTTTCACCGCCGAGCAGAGGAAGTTGCAACGGAGACCGTCAAGGGCTAGCATCAATCAATGTCAATCAGTTTAGGTGGGGGGGGGTAGATGAAAAATGCAGAAGATAATGCAAACACCCTGCCCTGACTTCCAATTACTTCCATTACTGGAAGTTTCTTACTACAGCAAAAACATACGGTAACGCACCACAATGTCTACGCAGCCAATGCCTCTATTCGAATCCTATGAAATCTTCATTGATTTGGACTTTAGCTTGCGTACACCTGTTATGGCTTGCGTCCGTGAACACATCGAAAAATTTCCAGCTTCAGTAGACGCCATCAGGGGTTACCTAACAGCCCGTGACTTTCTGAGAGCCTTCTCGGATAACAGCCTGACATTCACTTCTTATAGAACCCATGTTGAGCGACTGCTGCTATGGGCATTGATCATCAAGCAGAAGCCTTTTGATCAGCTCAAACGCCAGGATGCGGAAGACTACCTGGAGTTCTGCCGTAATCCACCAGCAGACTGGATTGGCCAGGTCGTACGCGGCCGTTTCGTGACCAGCGATCAGACCGAATCTGCTTGGGGTGATCCTGTCATGCCAAACGAGAAATGGAGGCCATTTAGCCTGAAGCAATCTAAGGACTCCTCGAATGACCTGAAGTTAACGCCCGACGCCACATCCCGGGATGCAGAGCCTGGCGTGGCCTCGAGCGTCACTCGTTACAAGCCTTCTCCGAGCACCCTCAACCAGATCTATACGATCTGCAGCCGGTTCTTTGAGTACATGATCGAAGACGGGACAGCTTCGGCGAACCCTTTCCGGATGATCAAGAAGCGCACCCTTAACCGTGGAGCGCCACAAGAGGAAGGCTCGAATCGCGCCCTGACGCCCTTGCAGTGGGACTACGTGCTGGAGACCGCTGAACGGATGGCCCAGGATGAGCCAGCGCGACACGAACGCACTCTATTCATCGTCGCCACTCTGTTTGCGATGTATCTCCGGGTCTCCGACATCGTTGGCCGGCCGAACTGGCACCCGGTCATGGGTGATTTTCGCCAGGATCCAGAGGGCAACTGGTGGTACCACGTGATCGGGAAAGGCAACAAGGCCGGTAAGGTCGCAGTCAGGGATGAGTACGTCTCCAAGTACCTGAAGCGCTACCGCCGGTTTGTTGGCCTTTCGCCGTTGCCGGAATGGAACGAGCAGACGCCTCTGCTGATGACACTTCGAGGTCGCTCAGGACTCTCGGGGCGACAAGTACGCGCCCTCCTCCAATCAGTCTTCGATAATGCTGTCGCGCGAATGCGCGATGAGGAGCGCGAAGAACACGAGATGAATAGCCTGCGTGCAGCGTCTGCGCACTGGCTGCGGCATACTTCTGCAACGTTTGATGCGCCACTGCGTAGTCCAAAGGATCTGCAGATGGACTTGCGCCATAGCAGTCTCAGCACCACTCAGAACGTCTATTACCACTCGCACGACCAAGAACGTAGTCTCTCTGTGCGTGGCGTGGGCATGCGCGACAGGGGTTAACAGTCCCATCGCCTCCATAGCAGCTACCTGTACCAGACTACATACGCATTCTTAATCAGATGAGTACAGTCAATTGCGACTGTAATCACTACCGTTCGACAGTTGCTGTACCGCCTGGTTGGACATTGGCGAACACGCCCGAACTTTAACATTGGCGAGTGCTTATTTAACGTAAGGCATCGTCAGGCGATACGTTAGTATTTGAATCGAATTGCGCCTATTGCTAATCAATAGTTGCTATATCAGTGCCACCATTAATAATAATGGAGGCATTTAAATGCCCGGTGCTAAATCCACTTCATGCTCTCGCGCTCGAACCAAAAAATGGTTTGGCACCCGCCAATTGTCCGTTGCCCAGAAGAAACTTGTAAGGCTTAGTCAATTTCAAGCAATTGGTTGGTTTTTCAACGCCGTCGACATCCTGCGGAAGGATCCTTGATGGATCAATTGAACGGGATGTTTGTTTCGACCGCGAAGTTGATCAACTAAGCATCGGAACTGACGCCCCACTACATCTATTATGCTCTGCTAACTGGAACGAGAGATTCTTCGTGGCTTGGTGCTTGATCGGTGCGCGAGAGCGAGAGCTTGCCAAACAGCTGATTACTGACGGAGCCCACAACTTTTGGCCCGATACGCGTCTCTGCGAAGCCGGTTGGGAAGACCGTGTTCAAGTATGGCTGGCCAATCTCCCCACGGACAAACCTGATCACGTAGAGTTTGAAATCGTGAGATTCGCAAGCCAACCGCCTCGAAATGCCCTCCAGTTCGCAAAATAGAATCGAGGTGCAACGTGCAAGAAGCCATGAGCGTTGAGTCTGCCAGGATCAGGAACAGCGCCGATGATAAGCGCACCTGGCTATCCTGAAGCCGCTGCCAGTAAAGCGCTGCTTCGCGGATCAATCTGTGCAATGCGTTGCTTGGCGCAGCGGGGAAACACTAACTGTATTTATATACAGCACAGGAAAGATACGACACCTCGAGGGTTCAAGTGCACCGACGCCCCCTGTGTTGGGCTCCTGATGAGCCTCTAAACCAAGTGCCACGGGCCTGTAGCCATTCTCCACTGGCGACCACCCATCATGGTCGACAAGGTTAATCAGGACACACAGGTGCCAGATTCATGAGGCTAGAAATAATGCTGTATATATACACAGTGTTCGGCCTGCCACGCGTACTCCGGTACCCTGCCCTCGCCTTCTCGCGCACGAGCGTCAGCACTTTGCGAAGCCAGGGAAAAAACTAAGCGATAGCTTAGCTTCTCAAGCTAACCGCTCCAAAGTCCGCGAAAACTAAGGTAACCGTTAGTTTTCAGGGAAGACTCCGGTCACTGGCGCCCCACACAGCTACCTGTAAACCCACTTTTTGCACAGTAAACCACTGCGGTTAACAGCATCGAAAATTGGTTTACAACCTCTTTTCTATCCTTCAGAGGCAGGGAACAGCGCGCGTTGGGTGAGCAGCAGCAACCCCAACAGGCTGGAGGCCTTGTCCTTACGGTTTTCGATAGCCTCCTCGAGCAGTGCCCGGGCGTCTTCCTGCGTGAGCTTTAGCGTACCGGTAGCCAGTGCAGCGGCAAACTCCAGGGCGGCATCGCCGTAAGTCCGCTCCCAGCGGGCAAATACCTTGGCGATGAACTCCTTCATCAGCTTGCTCAGCTCCGGGCTTGCTGAGTAGTCAAGCTCTGAAGGAAGACACGCCCGGAGGAATGACGCCTGTAGGACGTTGTCGTTAAACCGAAGGAAGCACTCCGGTGATAACACCACGGACTCATACCCCGTCGGCTGCAGGCGCAGCTCATGATCTTTGTGTTCCCGAGCGAACTGCAGAACTGCAGCAATCGTAAAGAACACCGTACTTTGCGGTACGTTCGGACAGTCCTGGCCCACATTGCTTGAGGCGTCGAAGAACAGAAAGCCATCGGATAAGGCGAGCGCGCTGCCGTCATGTTTTGGCAGGAAGCTGTGCTTGTGCGCCATAACCAGCTCAGCGGCCTCATCAAGAGCCTGATGACGAACCTTGTCCGCGACTGCGGGCATGAAGCCGACGTCATCGACCTGCCCGGCAGAGGCAACCTTGGTCAACCGACTCCAGGCGTTCTCTTTCCCGTCATCTCCGATAGGCAGGCACAGCCAGTTAGAGAGGCCATACTCCCGGGGCGTGGGGTTCTTCATCAAGAAAGTTTTGAGAAGTGTCCAGGCTCTCGCGCTCTGTGGAATCCCGATCGGTGCAAGGAACCTGCGCGGCACGGTCGCTTCCATGTAGGCCCGAAGATCACGACTAATCTCTCTCAGGATGCCGCCATCGCGCGCAACCACTGTCGCGACCAGCACCCCGGAGACGGTTTTGAAATCGACTTGATCAAGCTCGCTGTAAGGCACGCATCGGATTGACTTGGTCGCGCCCCATTTCTCGCTGAGCAGCTCATGGGCCACCTCGCCGAGTTTCTTCGACCCGTCATCGTCGGCGTAGACGATCAGGTTTGTCGCCATGGAGACCGACCAGTCGATTTCAGCGGCAAGCCATTTTCTGAAGGCAGCGTCCGCCAGTAACAGATCAGGATTGAGCGTCAACAGCTTGCGAGGCTTGCTCGACTTGTTGAATCCATCAATTCCTCCCATACCGAAGTACTTGTGGAATTTGGCCAGCTGCTTCGGGTCATGCTTCAAGGATATCGTGATCGACTTGGGTGGCTTGGATTTCGCCGAGAAGTTCTCCCCTATGATCTCAATCAGCGTGTAGCCTTCCTCCGCCTTGACCGGCAGTGGGTAGTCAATGTCATCCAGGGCGACCAGCACACCCCCGTATCGGTCATCCGCCGTGCGATCGATCAGTGTGGCAACGCACTCCTCTGCGAAGCCCTGCTCACCCATCTGCTTGGCCATACCGCCAGATGTGGAGGCTGATACCACGCAGAAATACTCACCAGCCGGCGGGTACATGGTCTTGAGCCGCTCGTAGGAGTGGAAGCTCATGACTTCGGCCTTGCTGTCCAAGCGAGCGAGCGCATTTTTCACGAATGCGTAGATGCCCATGGTGTCGATGTACACCTTGCCAGCCTGGCGCAGCCTGGCACCGTACTCGAGTGCAATCGCATACCCCACCACACACACCTCGGCCTCATCGCTCGCCAGTTCCCTGGTTTGGATGAACACATTGTTGAGCGTGCCAGATGGGTGCTTGAAGGAATGCGCGGACGGCGCTGAATGAATGACGTTGTTCTTCTCGATCAGCGTGCTCAAGCCATCCCTCAAGAGAGCGCTCGGATCATGACGGTAGACAAGCTCATTGCCGCCCAGCACATGAGGGTTGAAGCTCGCACCATTCCACTCCAGGAACACGTATTCATGGACACAGACGCGCGCGTTTTTCTCGCCACGCTTCAGGAGGTTGGCCAGGCGGTCTTGGTCGTCAGCCCAACCGCTCTTGAACACAGATAACTGATCAGACGTCCCCAGGATGTAGACGCAGTCAGGTAGATGCCGTTGGGCCTTCAGCGCTGCCTCGATATCAGTGAAGACATGCTGAACCGATAGCTCGGAATTGTTGTAGCAGACGACCAACGCTTCATGACTGCCATAGGAGTCGCTTACAGCAGACATCCATTGATAGAAACGCTCCATTACATGCCCCTCAATGGAATCATGATGGTGACAACAGCCCCTGCAACGGGCGCCAAGTCGGTGGTGTCCCAATCTCTGAAATCGTCAGGGTGACGGTGCTGATCGTTCTCCTCGAACTGGTTGTAGATGCACAGCCGACCGGAGCGGATCCGGATCAACCCGCCCACCTTGCGAAGCTCGTTCAGGATGGCCGGTAGGCCGATGCCCGCAGCGTCCAGAGTCTTGCTGGACTGGCGTGGCTGCAGGCATTTGAGCAGGTAGTCTCGCTCTTCCTGGAGCGACATCTCATGCACCGCTCTGCCGCTAAACCTGGAGGCAAATCCGGGGCCTGAGTCGAAGAAGCTGATGTGCAATGCGCGCAGGCTGGTCTTGTTGTTTTCGGTGGTGGACGACTCTCGCTGCCAGTAACGGCGCAAGTCCTCACTACCGTCAAAATCTTCAGCAAAAATCTCGTCCTCCAGTCGCTTCCAGCCGACCATGACGCCTTCAACATGGGCGACATACGCATGGCCCAAGTGGTCTGAAGTCGCGTGTTCCTGGGTGTTGGATACAAGCTCAGAGCAGAGCAGGCCCAAGCTTTCGAGGAGAGAATCCGGGACACTGGTGCGCCCGCTCTGCTTGTTGACGAAGTCAATGAGTCTGCGCATCTCAGTGGTCATTTCGGACGCAGGCTTCACCTTGTCTTCCGCGCTAAAAAGCGGTCGTAGGTGCTGAACCTTAGATCCTGCAACACAGATCAGATCGACGACTCGGCCGTTGACGACGTCCTCGTACCTGCCGGCGTCCATGGCCTGCATTCGTTCGACCGATTCCTGAAAGACCTCTCGGCGATTGAATGTCTGCTCGCCCAGCCGGACACCCTTGGAAAGGCGCAAGGCCGCAATACCTGGCGAACAGTTAGCGAGGTTGCGCAGCAACGTTTTAGCATCGGCCTGCGGATTAAAATCCAGGTAATCGCTCTGCAACTGCTGCCGGGCCAGGGTAACGATCAATTGCAGGCGTGCGGCATCATGCATGGCGCCATGCCGCGCACTGAGCATGTCTGCCTGAATGAGAAACCTCTCACCCTGGCTGTCGCTGATCTTGCGAATGGCCGCTTCGATGTCTTTGAGCGTACGCGTCTTGCCAAGGTTGATAGGTTTCAAGCCTGAGTCTCCAATCAAACGTCCGCTTTATCCTCAGCTCTAAGAAGCAAGGTTTTGATCTTAGGCTCTGGCTTCCAGTAATTCGGGCCTTTGAGGAACTTCCCGTTCTCGTCGTAGATAGGCTTTCCATCTGCTCCCAGTTTGCTTTCGTTACTGTCCATGATGACGTTCAGGACGTCCTCCAATGGCAACCCGTATTTCAGGGCCTCAGACCGGCAGTAAACCATCACATCGCCCAGCAGGTCGGCAATGGCAACCTTGATATCGATCTCGGCCTCACCTTTCTCGATCTTCTCGACGATTTCATCGATCTCATGAACTTCAGCCATTAGTGTGACCTTGAACTTCCTGAGCTTGTCCGCAGGATCGGCCAGAAGCGTGGGAACGCTGTTTATCGGCAGCTTATACATCTGATTCATGGCATAAATGCGGTCTTTGAAAGGCTTACTCATGAATGTTTCCTTCTCGATAAGTCAAAAGTGGTGAGTCCGCTTTGCATGATGCAAGACGCAAAAAATCATTGGGGAAGCCTAAGCGCCGCGACGACTGGACATGGTGGGTTTGACAGGCGCGTGGCTGCCTGGCTGGCATTGAGGCCGCGAGGTAACGCTGGGAGGGGGTGGCGTCTGGGCAATCCATGTGCGATTGAAAAACTCATTGTCTATCACTACTCCATTAGCCCAGGACGCCAGTCAAGAAATCAAGGTACCAGAAGCATACTGGAGAGCTCGAACAGCGGCGAGCCTTAAACAAACAGCGTGCGCTTGCGTCCAAATACATCAAAATCCAGCGGTGCCAGTTAAAAAACATCGAGCGACATTTGCGGAAACCTAGCGGTTACCCTCCTCCGTAATCGAGAACGGTCGGCCTATCGATCGCGTGGCGGATCCAGTCTGAGCGTTGGTCTATACCCTTGATGAGCGCCAAGCCCTGGGCCACGAAAGCATTGCGGGTAAAAGGGGCCTGCTCGAGGTTACTCAGGCGACAAACCCATGCTCTAAGCGCCTGATGAGCTCAATCACCGTATCAGTCCCCAGTCTGGTTGCGACCATGCTGGCAGGAGCTTTGCCATCAAACGCTTTGTGTGGGTGAGACATCCAGCGCATCGCCGCATCAAGATCGCCGATGTACAAGCTCTTAGCTGCTTCGAGCACTTCTAGGTAACGTTCGTGTTGATCAGGGGACAAAGTGCTCATGTGAAAGCAGGCTCCGCTTTGGCTATGCCTCACGCCGGGCATGTGGCTGCGTCGAGCAGTGATTATGGTCGATTGCTGGGCGAGCGTCTGCTGACATTTGCGTTGCGCCAGCGCGAGTCGTCGGCTGTGCCAGTTGGCCGCGCGGCCGTGCCTGGCTCACCCTCATCCTCATCGTAACCGTCCGGCCAAGTCACCTACCGAACTCCAGCATTAAGGGCGATGGTGTCCGCGTATTTTTGCGGACGCGATCGCCCTTATCGCCAGGATTTGCATGCGCCAACGAAGCTCTTACCCCAAACCATTTAAAGCCCAAGTCGTCCAGGAATGCCTGCAACCCGGAGCGACGATTTCCAGCGTAGCCATCCATCACGGCATCAACGCCAACGTGATCCGCAAATGGCTACCGACTTACAGGGATCAGGGTATCGACGTCGCCCTGGAAAGTACGGCGGTAAGCCAGCGGTCGCCTCACCCAATTTGCTGAAGCGCCAGTTCGATGTCGGGGAACCCAACAAGGTTTGGGTCACCGACATCACCTATATTCGTACGTATGAAGGCTGGCTTTATTTGGCGGTGGTGCTGGATCTGTTTTCCCGTCAGGTGGTTGGCTGGTCAATGAAGTCGCAGATGACCAGTGATTTGGCCATTGATGCGTTATTGATGGCGGTTTGGAGGCGAAAACCGAAACAGGAGGTGATGGTTCACTCCGACCAGGGCAGCCAGTACAGCAGTTCCGATTGGCGCAGCTTTTTGAAGGCAAACAATTTGGTCGCCAGCATGAGTCGCCGAGGCAACTGTCAAGACAACGCCGTGGCCGAGAGCTTTTTCCAGCTTCTGAAACGGGAACGGATCAAGCGAAAAATCTACACCACGCGGGAAGATGCTCGGAGTGATGTGTTCGATTACATCGAGATGTTCTACAACGTAAAACGCCGCCATGGTTTCAACAATCAGCTGTCACCGGTAGAGTTTGAAAAGCGTTACGCAATGAGTTTGCAAGGTGTCTAAAGAATCCGGGGCGATTCACTCTGACCTTAGTCGCCATTACCATCGGCGCTGAAACGGGGCAATCGATCAACTCTCTTGTCGCGCGCATTGAAGGGGAAGTCGCAGAGCTTAAGCTAGCGGGAGTCCTCGCTGAGCTGGGGATTCCCTATGACCCTCCTAGCTCTGTGAGGCCCGCATCATTATCAAAATCCAAGAAGCTGAACACATCAGAAAGGCAAGCCACATCGATTGATGCATTGCAAAACCCCGATGAGTTGATTTCTAATCATTAAACTGGGATGCTGACAATGTGTGATCAGACCTCCCTGAAAATAGCCCCTCTGCATATTTTGTCAAGATATATGATATTTTCATCATCACAATTCAGATCCAGGCATAGATCTTTATCTGCTGGAGGCTCTGGGAACACTGACCGGTTACAAACTGCATCTATGTAAATAAATAGAACCTGCTCCCCAGTTACTTCATCATCACCGGCAAACAAATGACAGTGGTCGTGTAAATTCCGCATTTCATCGCTAGAATGTACGGCGCGGCGCAGAGCAAGAACTCGCGCCTGTTTAGTTTTCTCTGAAAAACCGTCGCCTATTGACTCCTTAAACCCAATTGCGCTAAAAAAATCGTTGAATCCTCAGTAAGTCGATCTCGAAAGAAATAGCCAGACAGGACTCGACTGACTCTCCCTGCCGGGAACTAAACATGTCCGGCCACGTACAAACCCTCACCCTCACCCCTTTATTGCTTCACGCAGAAGCTTCAGGTTCTGAATAATACCGCCCCGCCATATCTCGCTTTAACTTAGCAATATGATCAAAACAGTCTGCAGCCACATCCCTAAAGTCACTTTCGATCTGCTGGCAGTGATTAAGATAAATATCCGCCAAAACCGAAAAATAAGCCTCTATGATGCGAGTAAATACTAGAATACAGTCCTTCGTTCTTCTGCCCGAGCGGGCAACTACGTAGGTCTTGTTGCCTGACTTCTCTTGCGCAGGTTCGCTCTCCACATACACCCCCCATATCTTCTTATTGTTGTGTATATAGTCACTTAGCATGCCATTGAGGCTGCCAGCATCGGGAATAATCTCCTTCAGCGGCGTGATGGATTTGGTCGGCTCAAATCTATCAAGTTCTATTTTATCTTTTGCGCCCCTAATTTGATAGGCATGCCCTATCTGCTCAAGAACCGAACGAAGCAAGCAATTAACATCAAAGTACATACTGTTCTTTATAAGAATTGAGATTGATTGAAAGCTACTTAATACCCTTTGGAGAATTAGCATAGAAGCGCGGAGCCCTAGGTTAATCTCAGGAAGCCCCCCAATGCTCTCATCAATTGACTTGTGCGCCTTGAAGGAGCTAAACACCAAAAAATCTGTCGCCAAAAATTCATCCTTAACCAGCGTCTGCATAGTCAAGCCGTCAGGATCATTAAGATTTTGAAGTAGCGCCTGAAAATTATCGTTATCAAATTCTTCATTTTCATCAAGAGATGAGAAAAGATAGTGAACCAGCCTAAGCACCGTATTTGAACTATCTGTTGGCAGCGCGTAATCAAACTCGCCTGTTCCCAATGGAAAAAGAAGATGAACGTTATCGATAGCATGCTCACCCTGCCGATAATAGCGAAGATCTCGCAAGGAAAACCACGGCTCACGATTATTGCTCATATTTATACAGGGCTCCATTTATTTAATATCCCGTCAGTATTCCAAGAGAATACGCAGGAATTTTCAAAGTTGAAGGAGAGCTCTCTTCTGACTGAAAGCTGACTATGATCCACGGATCCTGCCGGAAGCTGATACACGCATACTCTTGCGGCAATGTGAGGCACGAGACGGTAAAACGTAACTTGCATTAACTTATCAAAATCCGCTGAAATCCAGTGAGACAATTGGCTTTTTGTATCCTATGCCTTTGGCCTCAATGTAATCGACGAGCTCATATATAAAACCGTCAATTTTTATCGGAGCGAAAATTCTAACGAATGGGCTTTGGTTGCTCTCTTGCTCCTCAATATCTGCGAAGCCGTGCTCGTCAAGCAATATAAGCTCTTCCCTCAGGCCGGGGAATTTGCAGGTTCTTACAAGCTTGTTGTAGTTTAACCATAAGCACGCACGGTAGAAGCTTCCGCTTGGGGTTTTTTTGTCGTCCATTTCTCTGCGTTCCAGAAGAAAAGCATAGAACTCTCGAGTGATTCTCGGCAGTTCGGCCAGCTTATGGGCGAAACTTTTAAAGTGTTCCCTGACTTCGCTCAGCGAGTGCTCAAAATTCTCTTCAACCCTCTGTTGATAGGCATAGTATTTCTTGAAATCCGAAAACTGCGGCTTAGGGATTCTCTCAATATACGAATCTATTGATGTTGCAAAATTACCATCTTCATCGGGGATCTCCAGCTCAATCCGAATCCTTGTCAAGTTGCGACGGACAAGGTCATAGAGAGCCTGCAAACGATCAAGTGGAAGGGATATAGTCTTCCTACATAGGTCGTCTATATCCCAGATATTCTTCTCGGTGAACCTTAATGCTTTTGCATACGCCGAATTAATAGTGTATGTCGATTGTTTCTTTCCGATTATCAGTACGATGACTTCGGTGAAACCAGTTTTTTTCTCAAAAAGCACCTTGAGAGTCTTATTGATCTTTTGAGAGATTTTTGTTGATGTAACTTGAAAGGCAATTGAGGCGACCTCATCGCCAAGGTCTAGACCTGGCTCATTGCTTCTATCGTCATTAAGGTTACACAAGAGCAATGAGAGAGTCTTATTTAAGAAGTCCTTAAAAAAATCCTCAAGATAGCGATTGAGATCGGTAAGTCCAAGCTGGCACCGAGTAGATACCTGCTGTGAAATAGTTGCGAGCCCGTCAACTATCTCGCCAATTAAATGTCCGCGCGTGATCATGCTTCACCGTGAATATGGTTTATAAGTCGGCGATACATACAGACGGGTGCCCCCCTGTTTCTATCGTGTAGCGAGTCTTGTCGATGCGCGCCACTTTATCCAATTATCTCAAGTATTGGAGTCGTAGCATAGGCAAAGAGGTCGCGGTAGGGACGGCAGTTACCTGCCGCCCCCCGCACAGATCCGTACGCGCGGAACTACCGCATACGGCTCCTGCCTCGGGTGATGCTATCAGCAAGGTCTGTCAGACAGATACCTACCACTGAGGGGATTTGAGCCGGACTAGAGGGGCCCCTTCTGTCATCGTCTAGCATTTCGTCCCGGGAAGTATGAACGTGTGACTACGGTGCCAGGGCTCCACGCCCTGGCACCCTCCAGGACTCAGGACTGAGCACTAATTACAATTAATGACGTCGCTAGCACCCGTTGGGTTAAGTGGTAGATATTCCAGCTCCATACCTGCCATGGACTCCTGCGACAATGCCAGTTTCTTCAACAGCATGTCTTGCACCATAGGTATGGTCGCGCGTTGTAGCCATTCACGCGCAACATCCTGGTTTTCATAATCCTGTGGCTTGTCCCAATTGGAGGCGACGATTTCGGCAATCGTGTTCGCCGACGGCACGACAATACCCTGTGCTTTTGTAGTCAGCGTATTCATCCAACCTTGAGGGTCGAAATCGGGGAAACAGATGACGTTTTTTACGCCGGCAAGAGCTCTCGTCACTGCGGCCGGTGTGATTTGAGGACTCCCACGAAAGAGCATGGGTAGGTGCATGACATTGCCTGGCCAGTGGTACTCGTTGACCGCGAACATCACAGCTTGGTTCTCTACCAGAATCACCGTATCGAGGCCGTGAAGCTCCTCTGCAGGTACGTTCAGAGTGCCTCCGGCCGGGTGGCTGTAAACGCCAGTTGCCAACTGGATTTGTCCGGACAGCGACGCGGCCATGACAACGAAATCCCCGGGCCTCAATCGAGCCAATTTCTCATTACGTGACTTTTTGGCCAGAGCCAAGCGGTCACCCTCTAGCTCTTCCATGCTAACAACCAGAGCGTCTATGCCTGTTTCCCTCTCTAGCATCATGCGCACGGTGTGCAATTCAGCGTTTGTCAGCGTCAGGTAGGTAGCCCCAAGCCTTTTGCCAATGCAGTAGGTTGTGTGCAGGGACAACCAGGTAGCGTTGATTTTCACCTTGCACGCGTCCTGCCTGATTGCAATCACCACGGGTTTGATGGCCCTGATGTTGTCAAAAATTCTCATCGCCGCTCAGCTCTTTCCAAAATCAGGTCAATGACACGCCGGTTGGCAGATATGCGCGGGTATGGGGCATAAGTCGGGTTGAGCCGGTAGTTGAGCGGTTTGTGTCGCACCTTGGCTACCGCCGACTGCAGACGAACGTATCCATCCAGCGCGTAAAGCCAGATGCTCATCGAGATGTCACTGTCGCCATGGGTACTCCAATAGGCAACTGCAGACTGCGCTTGATTGGTCTTGTTCAGGGCCTCAAGCATGCGCATGAGATGATCACGCGCGAAGGGTTTCTCAAGAGCCTTGGGGGCCTCTTCGGCTGGAATCACGGCCTTCGACTCACGAGCTTTCGCGGGCTGTTCGATTCGTCGCTCTTTCGGAGGAGGGAGTGAGGCTATCAACAGTTCTAACTGCTCCAGGCTCTCCCCTGCCTCGACGTCACAGTACGCGCTACCCGCCAAGGTCATTTCCACGGCCGGAACCCAGGCAGCCGCGTCTCTGCCGTCAAACAGCGGTTCCAGATCAATCGGGTTGCCCGCCTGAAGGAACAGGTCAACCGCATGAGCTATCTGGCGCATGTGATTGCGCTTACGCACCGCCAAACTCAGCCGATCTAAGCGTCCGATCATCTCGTCCAGAGCGAGGCGGTTTCGTGAACCAGCACCGAGAAGGTTATCCAGGAGGACACGCCGTAGAGAACGATCACTGCCGGCCATACTTGAAAGGCCTACATGAGTGAACAAACCCAGGTTTTCGTGGAGCCGTTTGAGCCTGTTGATCGCATTATTGATATCTCGCAGCCGATCTCGCAGCCGTGGAGAGAACCCATACCCCCCTTCGATGAACGCTCGGGTTTGCGCTTGCTCGTTACGTAAGTGGTTCGTGACTTGACGGCAGCTGTACGTCAATCGTTTCAGGTGCTGTTCGGCCTCATTGGAGGAGTTGGCCGCTTTGGCGTCACGGTATGCCTCGCAGTGCTGCTCAATGGCTATGAGGGACTCTTTCAGGTCAGGAGCAGCACGACCAAAGCCCTGAAGCGAAATTTGCGCGCCGACCTCCAGCAGCAAGCCACTGAGGTAGTAGAGCTCATCATCTTCTTCGATGAGCCCTTTGGACATCAGATAGGAAATCCCCTTTGTCCGTCGCTCAGGCAGCGCCACTCCGTCCTCGTCTGCCATCGCTAATGCTTCGAGAAAAGGTGCATTTCGTGTGAGTGCATCACCCAGCTCGATCCAGTCTGGCTCCTTCACAAATTGAGCCCTCCCTGATGTTCAGTATGCGATTGGTCGCTGGCACCGATGTCGAGGCTGAGCGAGTTGTATTCGGCTATCCACGCCAAGATCGTATGAACGTAGCCCATCTTGCCTGTGGCGATGTAGTTCGCCGACTCGCTGTTGCGCTTGACGATGTACCCGGCGTCAGCCAATGCGCGAAGGACAAGTTTGAGCCTGTCGTTGTTGTCCTTACCGCTTTTGGATTTGTTGAAAAAGTCGTACCCGCTGAGATCCCAGAGCTGCGTACGGTAGGTGGGATGATTCTCGATTGAGTCCAGCATGTCGGCGAATGAAATGACGTCGCCCGGGGCCAGGCATGTCTCACTGCGTCCCGCACGATTGATTAGCCGGATGAATTCAAGGCAAGGCCGAATCTGGTCGCGTAGCTCGATCAGTTGCGCCGTTGCCGCTTCTCGATCTACAGGTTCAGAAAGGTCAATAAACCGTGCAAAGAACGTATCGGGAGCCTCGGGCTCACCGAGTGTTGCCAATTTTCGCCCCAGGGGCGCGAGCGCACTCTCAACGCAGGCCGCAAAATCAGCCTCTCGTAGCTGGCGGTGAAGCTCTGGATAGGCATATTGGCAAATGAAGCCCCCGGCAAGAAGCTTACTCAGTACGTCTCTCAGGGGGCTCATTGTGCATCCTTCCGATCATCGTTTCCCAGTGCATCGTTAAGGTCATCAAGCTCGTCCTTTTCCTCCATACCGTACTCCTTGACCACAATCGAATCGGTGTCAGACCGGCGCTCCAGGCTGTACCGATTATTAAACTGCCGGAGCAGCTCCGGCGCGCCTCCAGGAAAGCATGCCAACATGGAAAGCCCGCGATCATTGAAGTAGTTGACCAGCGCAACGTAGTTTTCTGGTGACAGCTCCAATGCTTCGTCGATGGGGATCGACATCTGAAAATCCGCCTCATTTCGCAAAAGCTCGAACAGCGATACGTAGATCATGGCCACGATGATCTTCGTCAGCCCTGTGCTGCTGAGGTGGATCAGCTCCGCGTTATTTGTCGCGACTTTCACCCTGCCTTGGTCGTTGCAGGTGACGGAGACATCGAAACAATCGGAAAGCTTAGACGTGAACGCACCGCCTTCAATCTGGCGTTCCACGGTGCGCAAGGCGTCCATGAAGCCATCAGTTGGTAGATAATCACCTCCCATCCCACTCCACCGCTTGTACTGCTGCTCGTAGTTCGTCATGTCGTCCCAAAACGACATCTCATGGATGCGTGATGAAACTTTGAACTCAAACTGGCGGATTTGGGCGAAAGAGCCGAGTACCTCGCTCGCCTTCTCTGTCGCGTCCTTTCCTAACTTCAAAATGCTTCGGTGCAGGTGCTGCAGCTTCGAGCGGTTATCGCAGAGCTCGTCTGAGAGGTTTTTAGCCTGAATAATCAGCTTGGTTTTCTGGTCAGGGTGAGATATCTCAATGTATTCCTGGAGATTCGCAGCGGCTTCCAACCACGCCAGCTCAAGCACATATGCACTGTTTGAGGCGTGATTGATGATCTGTTCGATGGCCGCGCCCTGCGGCGTATGCACCAGCCGTTCTCTGACGAAACGATGGTGAACGTCGCGATAAAGCTCGGCGCCTTTGCGGTGGTGTTCTGATTTGCGACGTTTGAGCTTGCCGACCTCATCCTCGATGTCTGCAGCCTTCAGCGTAGAACCCAAGTGGGCCTCAGCGGCTGCGTCAATCTGTTCAAGATCGCGCAGTACCCGTGATACTGCACCTAGCTCCTGGTCATCGGCGTGCCCTTCGGTGACCAATGCCTTGCGACGCTCGGAAATCGTTTTTTGCGCAGCCCGTAGCTCAAGTTGCCATTGTTCAATGGCGCGACTGATCCGCTCAAACTCTGCGATTGCGCGAGCCAACGCCGCCTTACGTTCAGGAACTGCTGGTACTGATTCTCTAACCCAAAGTCGATAGCCATCGATCTCCGATTCATGATCCCTTAAACGTTTGATCGTTTTCTCCAGCTCAGCAATCTCGGCGCCAAGCCGCTTGCTCGCCGTGTCATCAACTCCAGCTGATTTGAGCTGGGCTTCAAGATCTGCCAGAGCTCGTTCCAGTTCCGCCGCGAGGGTGGCGTCGACCCGTTCTTCTGCGGTCTGCAGTTCCAGCTCGGCCCGAGACTGATCCTGAGTCAACTGCAGTCGAGACTTGTCTGCTTCACCTTGCAGGTCACTAATTTCCTGCCTGTGCCGTTTTTTCAAACTGTCTAGGTGGCTGGCGATCAATTCAAGCCGATGTGCTGCTTCCAAGACGCGGGCCGCCTGTATCTCGAGTTCCTGCACGACCTCGTCGCGAGCCCGATCAACCAAACCGGCGTGATCCCCTTTTAGCGTCTCCAGATCCAGAATCGCATTGGTCAGTTCTTTTTGAGCTGCCGACGCCCGGATACCTGTCTGGCGCAGGCGATCTTCTACTCCTCGCTGCTGTCGCTCTATCACCTCCATATCAGTGCCGAGCGCTCCAATCTGGGTGGTCAATAAAACGACCTCAGCTTCGAGAGCGTGAACACTGGCAACAGTGGTCTGGGGGAGCACGTCGAGATTGATCTCAACACCGTAGAGACTTTCTTGAACTGCTTCTAGCAGCGCGGGATTCAAATCCGTACGCATCAACGTCTCTGTCGGGACAAGTCGAGCAATATTATCTGTCCAGGTAGGGTGATGCCGTCGCAGGAAACCAAGCAATGTTTCGGCACCGGCGTTGATCTGCAGCTTGATGGTATTTCTGGACTCGACCAGCGCGTCTCGCCTGGCTTGCAAGCCGCTATACTCCGCAGCGCGGGTCTGTCGTTCCAGCGATAGGCTCTCTACCTCGGCTGACACAACACTCAGCGCGTTTTGAAACTCGGCAATGAGCAGCATTTGCTCATTGATACCCTTTTGGGACGCATCCAGCGCGATCTGGGCGTCAGGAAGCGCGCTGAGGGACTTGAGTTGTTCAGCACGTGCAAGCTCGCGAGCCTGAGTACCAGTTGCCTGGAGCTGTTCTTGCTGGTGCACGGCGAGCTCGTCCTCATGAGCGACCCGTCTCTCATCAAGCAATTTATCTTGAGTAGCGGACAACTCCTGATGCCGTTGTTGGATCGCGTGTGAGGACGCATGGTACTTGGAGAACGCAGCACTCTTTCCATCAGCAGCAGCCTGCTTCGCAGCCGCTTCGAGTTCCAGAAACACGCTTCGGATGTCAGCCCCTTGGCGGTTCAATTTGACCTGGTGTTCTTGCTTGAGGTGTAGCTGGTCTCGTATCTCCCCAAGCTGGTCGAATTCCTCCGAGAGCGCCTGTGTACGATTTTGCAGGTAGCGATCCCGCTTTTCGTTGAACCGATGCTGCCAGGACTCCGCCTCTGTCACCAGGGTCTGAGTTTCGCCCTTTAGACCGCTGAGTGCACTCATATGATCTCGGTTACGGTTTTGTAGCTGCTCATCTTCTGAACTGAGCTGGGCCAGCGCTTCCACTCGACCGTTTTGTCGTTCCTTGAGTTTCTCTTCGACCATGAGTGCTCGGCGCTTGTGCACGCCCAACTGCCGCAGGACTGCACGAAACTCGTGGCAGTGGCGATTCATTTCAAATATCACGGGTTTCAGCGACTCCATCAGGAGATAGCCCGCGCGGTTATCAATGACATTCCTGAACGGCTGCGCGTTGAGCATCATTAGAGTGCGGCTTGGATCTGCGTTGTCCTGCTGAAGGATTTCGGCCATGGTTGCCTTCATCGTGTCGAAGGTGCCGCCGCTCTCGATAAGCGCCAGAGTCACAAAATCGATGCCGTTGAAGTCCTTGCGCTTTGGTGCGAGTGAGAAGCCCATCCGCAGACTCACGATCAGCTTGCGCTTGGTAGCGTCGGTGATTTTCTCCAGATGGGCTGTGCCGCTATTGAATTGAATGATCTGCCGGTAGTGGTACGGTTGCAGCTCAGGGGAACAGGCGATCCCAAGGTGGGTCAGGTGGCCATGTAGTTCGCCTGGAAGTACCAACAGGCCTGCATCATAGTCGCGGTAGAGAAGTTCCGGGCTCCAAGCGCTTGATACCAGTCGATATGCATACCCTTCCCCGCTACGATGCATGATCGCGCAGCGAGCATCGCCAGCAAAGTTCACGTATTCAAACACGATGAAGCTCGAGGAACGTGGGAGATACCAGTTGGCAAAGCTCTCACGGTTGGTTCCAGCCTTCACCAAGCGCCCTGGAGACGCGCCATAAAACACAGGGATGAGCTTTATGAAGGACGACTTTCCGATTCCGTTTTCACCCGTGACGCTGGTGTTACCTTCCATGACAAGCTCTGCTTTGGCGCCCGCACATAGTGAATCGATCAGTACAATTTTGATGAGTTGCGACATCAGCTGCCTCTCTGGCTAACCTCGTATCAATACCGCCGACGGTTTCTCGGCATCCCTTCGCAGCGTCCATCTACTCCTTCGACGGTGCTTGCGCTCTCACTCAACGATATGTAGATATACCAGACACATCTACGGTGTTTACGCATACAGGTAAACTTTTCGAGCACATGGGGACGGTATGAAACGGGCGAAAGCGATTGAGGCTGTACGCTGGGATTTGGCATTGCGTTACAAACTGATAGAGACCGTTGCCTGGTGGGAAGGTCGCCTGACCACGGGGCACTTGATGCAGAGCTTTGGCATCAGTCGTCAGCAGGCGTCGAAGGACATCAACACCTACATCGATGAGCATGCGCCCCGAAATCTATCGTATGACAAGCACCTAAAAGGTTACGTACCCACCAAGCATTTCAAACCGCTGTTCATGAAGGAAAGTGCAAGTGCATATCTGCACCTGCTGAACCAGAATCACGAGCGGGCTCCACACATTGAAGGACTGACGTTGGCGTATGCGCACATTGACATCCTTGACGTGCAGGATCGCTCTATCCGCCCCGAAGTGCTTAGGCCGTTATTGAAGGCTTGTCGAGAAGGTCAACGACTTGAGTGTGAGTACGCTTCTTTCAAAACGCCAGATGGGGAAACCCGACTCATTGCGCCGCATACGCTTATCCATACCGGCATGCGCTGGCACGTGCGTGCATACTGCGAGAAAAATGGTGAGTATCGTGATTTTGTATTGAGTCGGTTTCGGGGTACTCCGGAGCTGATGAATGATTTCACAGAGCATTCACGTCAGCTCGACCCCGGGTGGACGACGCCGGCGACAGTGATCCTGGAAGCGGATTCGAGATTGAAGGCTGGGCAGCGGGCCATTCTCGAAGCCGATTACGGAATGGAGAACGGACAGTTGATGATAGAAACCCGCGGCGCGTTAGTTCAGTACGTCTTGAATCGCTACCAGATCGATACAGCCAAGATGCATATGAAACCAAGCGCCCAGCAACTCATCGTGGCTAACCTGGACGAGCTCAGCCAGTGGCTCTACTAGACCCGAGCCAGCACCGTGAGTGTGTAAACAAATCATGCATATCGCGTAGGCGGGGGTTGCTCGCGTCCATCAGAAATCGCGACGTGCACCACAGCGGATGCCCTTCACCCACAGGGTTAGCAGGATCTCCGCCTTTGGAAAAGCTGTAAGCCTCGTCAGCTCACGAGGCCTACAGAATGGATTCCCGGCTACCGGACTACAATTCCATGGGCTGCCAAATCGCTGACCAATGTCTTGCGACTCAGCATGCTGGGAACCTTGAAAGTATGCCTATAGCAGTAATACAAACCAGCTGGGATACGCTAGAGCCTGGGCCCAATCAAACCTGACGAGCATTCACCTATGCACATTCAGCTGGACTTGAATTACAACGACCGTGATGCCCTACTGCGGCACTGCCAAGCCTTTGTCCCCGATAGTGGAGATGCGCGAGAGGACGCCCACCTGGCGGACGCGTTGGAGGCGCTGGCTGCTGCTCTGGAGGAAGGCTCCAAAATAGACATGGAGTAAAGTCAGGCACTCTGATAACTCGGTTGTCAGCTTGAGCACTGTACGGGGAAGACCTCGGTATCCAACTCTTACGCCGAACCAACTTGTAGGCCCTGTCCCGACCATACCTTCCCCTGTTAAACCCTCTTCGTCTGTTTTGCTACTAATGTAAAATTTATTTCCAAATCCCTTAAACTGGGTTTATTGCCTCTTCCATTGGAGCCGCCTCTGCTGATAAAATGAAGGGTTTCTTAAAGAATCAGGGTGTGAGCAATGAACTCATCAGTGACAGCATTCCGCGGCTACCCAATCTTCTGAACGATTCGGCGCTTTCAAAACTTAAAGCTTTCCTATGCGCTCATGAGATCTATCCCAAGGTGGCAGACGAGGTCACTCTTTCGCGGCTAAAGTGGTTCAACGTAATGCGTAACGTCACTGCCCACCCCGGTGCCGTCCGAATGGATCAAGGAGGCTCACCGGAAGTATCGTTGCGGATTGCTGCCGCCGTGGCTGTGATGCTGTTGGATATCAGTCGGGTCTATGTTGCTAAGTACCTATTGAAAATCTCTGACCCTGGCATCAGCCAGACACAAAAGCGGCTGATGACTTTTTTGTTGAAGGCAAATTTAACGGACAGGACATTTTGAATGAAGACTACGATTCCTTTCGGCGACGCCTGATCGATCAATACGAAGTGGATGGTATCTTGGGGGAATGATATTCTGACAAAAAACGCACAGCAGGTCGGTACTCTGTCCATGACAAAGTAAAGTAGATTAAGCCGTAGAATTGCAAATGAAAGCCAGTAGTGCGACTACTGCCGAATTAGACCTGCGGGTGGATATTAACTGCTTACTTAAGGAATGGAAATTGGCATTCGGCATCCCTTATTCAGACTTAGCGCTTAGATCTGCAGATAGAATTCAAATCCGCATCCTAGGTAAATTTGAAGAGTTTAATTCTTGCGACATCCTTGATCCAGAGAGTGCACTCGACATCAATTTAGACTTTCTTGCGATAGCTTACAAACCGAACAAATGGACGTTGCTCCATCGATTCACGGAGAACTATCTTATAGAGGAATTCTATTACGAATACCGGAAGGCTGGAGAGTATTTTGCTCCTTTTGCAATTTCGATACTTGAGCATTACAACATACCATTCACGCGCCACAAGAACAACACGCGAGAAGTAGATGGTTATCTTCTCAAAAAGCTAAACAATGTGACATCGAAAATCGCCCATGAGATTTTTTGTATTCTGTTCCAGCAAAGAACGCTTATGGCTGAATTTTCGAGTCTCGTGGCACAGTACTTACAGAACATACCACGCGAACAATTTACAGACTATTTTAGTGAGCTTGGCCACTTAAAGCGCAGTGCTTCTTGGCCGACATGGCTGCAGCAGGCGCTGATTTTTCGTGAGAATGGTTGTTGCGCGCTTTGCGATAGCGATATCACCGGCAAGCTCGGGAACCCAAAGAAGATAAATATTGACCACATCATTCCGATTAGTAAGAATGGAACAAGTGATCCGACCAATTTGCAGCTGCTATGCAACGATTGCAATCAGAAGAAAGGCAATCGCAACAATGACGTAGGCTCCCGCATCTATATTCCTTGGGAGCTCGATAAAAGCATTCCTCCTCCGCCCCGCGCACCTAGATAAGCAGAAAGCGCGCGGAATGACATATAGGCTATATTGTGAAGTACGTAAGCTTTTTAAAATCAGCTTCTGGCCCTGCATCAGCGTTAACAATTATTTCTGTCACGCTACTGCTGTTTAAAATGCTATATCTTAATAAATTTCCGGCAATTTTTCCTGGCGCTTACGAGCTCGGCGTAATAGTTGAGGCTGTTTTGGCATCGGTTATCGCCAGCTATATTTTCTATTTAATAGTCGTTCACACTAAAGAGGTTTCTGATAAAGACACCATTCGGCCTTATGTCACAAAACACTCTCAGCGACTTGTAAACAATTGTAATGATTTAATAGACCAGTTTTCTAAGCTCGCGAGAGTCAAGCTCGACACAAAAGCTCTAGACTCGCAAGAGCTAGAAAAGGCTCTGAGCAAAATTTCGCCTAGGGGGCAGGCCCCGCTAGTTTTTCACTCTGGAGCTTATGCTAACTGGATAGAGTACATCAAATATTCACTCGAAAGGTCGAGCGATACTATTCGAAAACTGTTTGATAAAATAATTTTTCTTGATGCTGAACTGGTCAGTATTCTCACTGAGATCGACGACTGCGATTTCATTGCCATGATGAGCCATATACCCTCGGCAGAACATTTCAGGAACACTGGCCTCGAGTTCCTGTCGGGCTCGATGCTTCGCTATGTTCAAGCATGCCAAAAGCTCGAAGCCTACTTAAAAAAATGATTCCATGATCGACACGGGTTACACAGGCGTGGGATGTATTTATTCTAAGCATCTTGGCCGAGATACGTCTTTTAAACTTATCCGCGCTTAAGTAGCTCGCCCCGCAACTGAGGATCATCCTAAAAATAATAAAAGGCCTTAAGATTATGCGGATCATCCAGCTCTTTGCTCTCGGAAAAATAGAGCTCATTGTAACGAATAGCTTTTTAAAAATTTGAATTGGCTCTATAGTACTTAAAGAGTGGCATTATCAGTGCTTCGCATGATTGAAGTTTCCACAATGCTATTGCATCACACCCTCTTAGGGCATCAAGATTGACCACAGCAGATACAAGCGGTAAGCGCCTTCAGCACTGGCGCTGTACGTATGAAAGGTGAAAACCGTTCGCGGTGTTTACTTAGGTTGGCTGCCCCCCCCTGCACTAAATTCACAACCACTGGAGAACCCAGGCTATGAGTAAAAGGCTGAAAGACTATGTAATAGAAAGTAATCAGGCGGAGGTCAGAAAAAACCTGGAAAAAATAACTAAAAAATGCAGATTTATCATTCGCTGGATCGATACAAATGTGCCTAGAACTGGCGAGCGGGTCATTTTATGTAACTTGCTTGGTGCGACAGCAGACTATCTTGAGCTTGCCAAGTCTTCATTGAATTCTCACATTTCATCGCTTGCCCTATCGACCAGGAGCGTTTACGAAATCAATGTGCGCCTTAGGTCATTGCTAGAGAGCCCCGAAAGCTTCAATCAATGGCAGTCTGAAGCCGTTACAGACAAAGTCCAAGTGCTGGAGGGGATTTTGACACTGGCTAACGGGGATGAAAAACTCGCTGAGCAGAACATACTCAAGCAGGAAATTGAGCGACTGAAGGGTTTGGTGGACAAATACGGACTCCCGACGGTTAAGCAGCCCACCACTACAGGGAATCTGGCCAAAACAGTGGGCATGGAAGATGAACATGCTGCAATGTTTAAGCTGTATTCAAAACTGGTTCACCCTAGCTCGTATTTGGTTAATGATCACAGCGCATCATCTATCGAGAACCAGAAAACGTTACAAATTTATGCCCAACTGAATGCACACGACTCGATATCCCGAGTTTGTGAAAAACTAGGTGTTCCATTTGAGGTCAGCAAGCCATACGGGCAGGACTGACGAGGTCACCTCAAGCGTTCCCTGCACAGAGGGATTGGTGCGAAGGGCCTGCCCTATGTTGGGACGGGCCCTTCTTTTAGGCGATGACTTTGGTGAGCGAGCTCACGAAGTACGGGATATTGCTTGCGCTCAGACCTGCCAGGTTCACATGCCCCGATGGTGCCATGTAGATGCTGAACTCATCTTTCAGGCGTGAGACCCGCTCCACAGACAGTGGCAGGAGTGCAAACATGCCCTTCTGGCTCGCGATCACGCCGAGATTGATCTCGCCTACGCGGCCATAGCTGGCCAACTGGGTACGCATGGCATTGATATGGGCCGTCGCCGTATCCGGCTCTGACAACCAGAGCTTCTTCATTGCGGGATCCCCAAGGATGGTAGCAACCGTGGCTGCCCCATGGTTCGGAGGGGTCGAATAGACCGTGCGAGCCAGGTATTGAACATGGCAGTTGATCGCAGTAGTCGACGATGACGAGGCGATTAGGTCGAGGAATGCCCCGATACGCTCGCGGTATAATCCCAAGTTCTTGGAGCACGAGAACGCGACCAGTGCTTCAGGCGCCCGCGAAACTAATCCCTGTCATTGGCGCACATCTGATCTGCTGCCGTTACACTGAACATCCTGCCCGATTTTGATGGCAAAGAAGACGATGGACAGAGCAGATCGGTATCCGGTGCACCCGCTACCGCATCAAGCCGTTGCTCAGTGTCGTCCGCGCGAAGACGTATTTTGAGCTCTCACAGGAGCCGGTAGGAATTTGCACTCAGGCTGGGCGCGCGCGATCGCTTACGTCGTCGCTCCAGTAACAATCGAACACACCGGAGCGGCCGCGATTGGTACCGCAGTCAGAATACGTTTGATCTCGACCCCCAGCGCCTCCCCTTCTGATTCAGCTCCGATTTGCCAAGCTCCAACCCCATAGTCCGCATGATAGGTCGGGCTGGCAAGCAGCGTTACGTTGTCTGCCCGAGGGATCAGCAGCAACGAAACGTCAGGCTTGATGCCCTTCCACCGGAGACTATCGTGATATATGTGCGCTGACTCCATTGCATCCAGGACGCTGGCGCGGGCGCTGCGATACTTCGCGTCGAAAACCACGAAGCGCTTCGCCGAAGGCGAGTCCAACGTCACGACGATGTCCGGATATCGCTCTCGCGATAAGCTTTGGAAACCGCGATGCGCAGGTTGATCAATCGCTGGGCATCGGACTTGGTAACACACCTCAACGGTCACATCAGCCACCTTCCCCCGCCATACGATTTCTTTTAACCCCAACGATCGATATTCACGACTCCATACGAGTTCAGGAAACTGACGTTGCAGCTGTGAGACAACCGTCACAAAGCACCACCGCTCATAGATCTCCCATGTTGGGCTGATCCACAGAGTCTCATCAGGATCCTTCCCCAACCACCCTGAACGCAACGCGCACCAACCAAACCGATAAGCTCGTGCATATGCAGGGTGAGCAGAGATCGCATTCAATCCCGCAGCCGATAGACGTCTGGCAGTCACGATGCAGAAAGGTCTTGCGCGTTGAAGACGTTCTAGCTTGCGAGCAAGCGACTCGGTGAATGCGATTCGGCGTACGAGCCTTGGCGTTAACGCTGATCGGGTATCACTGACCACTTCAGTGGCAGCTGCGTGCTGAAGCCCCCTCACCACCTGCCGGCAACGTCTAAGTACATCAAAGAGAATAAGCCCAACGGTCTGATTCGCGGGATTGTCCTCTTCCTCGTAAGATCTGCTGACCTCAAAGCGAACAGTGTTCAAGACCGGACGCTGAGTGCTAGCAGGATGCAACAGTGCCTGCCCGGTCGGCCCTCTCAGTGCCTTGCGCACGGATGCGGAATCCAACCGCTTGACCGTGTGCGCACTCACCGACGTGCGATCGCTCTTCAAGGTTGTTAACGGCCGCTGAGATATCTGTTTGAGCGCGCGGTGTAGTCGATCCCCATAGCGTCTCAGCCTCGCATACTGCAGATGCGGGCTGGTTAGTGCTCCATCATGGCCAATTCCAAACTGAGCCTCTTCTGTCCCCAGAACGAGAGCCGGGTCGAAATCCAGAATCGCCTCAACCATGGCAGCGAATACCTGTCCTCCAAGCTTATTATCAGCTGCTGAGACGTCCAGCCGGTAACTGGCGGCAGTCCGCCCCTGACCATCCAGAAGCTCGGCCGCGACCTCTCCCGCATAAAAGCCTGGCGACCATAACCACGCACACGCCCCGTTTTGGTCGACCGCCTCGACCAAAACGTCATCAATGTAGAAGGAAAAGCCTTGAAGCGCGGTAAAACGATAAGCCTTCTTCTCCATGAAACCTGGGCTCAACTGACCTGGGTGCACTTCAAATCGAGCATCCCCGTGCTCTACCTGCAAGATGATCGACATGGTCTACCGCCAGATTCTGGTCGAACCGGAGTGAGCCAGGTCGTCAGCCATTTCTTTGACCTTGCGCAGAGACATTTCCAGACCAGCCTGTTTGAGCGTGGTATGGAGCGATGTGAAGACCTCCTGCAGTCGAGGGCTGTCTTCACCGCGCAACTTGGGGAGTATTTTCGAATAAATGGCATGGTCGAGTGCACGTGAGAACTCTATGACACCACCGGCCTGTGTTTGCTGCAGATAGCCGATCACGTCGTTGATCGTGCGCCACCCAAAATGCAGTCGAACTGGACGAAGCACATCCATGAGTGAGGACATGAGATTTCTGACGAGCGCAATCTGTTCATCATCAAGAGAGCTCTTCTGCCAGCCAGGAAATGCTTTGACCTCAATATCCCAGAATTCGATCACAGAGGCTCGATCCAGCACCTTGTCGCTCAATCCATGAGTGGTCTCGTCCATGTTCACGGTGCCGATAATCACGAGGTTGCTCGGATACGGAATGCCCGGAGGAACACCATCGATCTCGTCGACTTGACCGTGAAAAACGATCGTCTCGCCGGTCTCCATGACTGAAAGCAGAGGCGCCAAATATTGTTCCGGATGAGAGAGGTTCATTTCATCAAGAACCAGTGTGTAAGGCTTCGTCGGGTTGGCGCTTGCCTGAAGGAGGAAATCCAGAACGCCGGTACGAACATACGCGTCCGACTCCAACGGATTAACATAACCGAGCAGACTCGTGTAGTCGTGCCAGCCTGGCTGGACAGGCACAATCAGCAAGCCTTCACTTGGCTCAGGATCCTCCTGCCACAGACTCAGCGCATAGTTACGTGCAAGTTGCGTCTTTCCCGCACCGCTCAAGCCTGTGAGCACCGCGAAATGACGCCTCGGATGCCCCCACAATCCAGCATCAAGCTGTCCGATCAGCTCTTCTGGAAAGCGAAACTCTTGATCAAATCGAGCAATCAGGGCGCCTAGCTTCGGCCTCTCAATTACGATATCGAGCTTTACTGGGGGTACTTGAGCCAAGGACGGGCCGATACCTGGAATGCCCGCAAGGCCCTTAGGCTCCCAGTCAATTCGATTAACCCACTGCCTACCCCTTTCGGTGAGGCTGAGCACTTTCTCGTGAATCGTGGCCAGATCAAGGTACCTGAACCAACCAATAATTGCTGATGGGGCAAAGTCAGACGTCCATCCAGGGTTCGCCTTTCTGAGTGTAAGGATGGCATCACGGTTAGATAAAGGTGAGTCACGCAATGCCGCTAGCAAATAGTCAAACCCCAAGATGCGGGTGATCATCCAGTCAATGATCTCATCTGGATCACCCGACTCCAGAAATGCCTCGCCGCGAGGCGTTAATTGCAGGTTATTTGCGTTGGCACGTAACACGCCCCACTCGGCGATCAGAGCGTTCAGCTGAGTATTGCAAGTCGACGTTTTCGATTGAGGGCTGATCGATTGCAAGTGTTGGATGAAGTCTTCACGTGTACATCCATCTGTTGCAAAGTCGATCATGCTTTGAATGGTGGCTGTGCCTCCGCCAATCGCCAGCAGACCGCGCCTCCTTCTCTCAGGAGGCAAGGGCTTGAGTACTTCGTCACCTGTCTCCAGGTCGGATATTTCGGTGGCTTCGCCTTCTGGGTTCTGAACATAGTTGACAAACAGTAGCCAAGGCAGCGTCAAACGTGAGACGCCCTCCCTGGAATAGACGTCAGCCACCTCACCCAGCACGTCATCTAACCGGTTCAATACGAGGCGGTGCAGATGACGCCTCTGACCGCTCAGTGGAAGCCCCAAGGCATGAGCCAGCTCGCGCAGTTTTCGATGATGCGCTATCGACGTGAAAGCGCCAGGACAAAGCAATGCGAAAACACGGTACATCTTGAGTCGAGGGTTTCTTTTGGTCAGCCCAGCAACCGCGGATGCAATTTGAGCCCAGGCGTCAGCGATGAGCATCTCATTCTCAGAAGAATCGTTTGTCTGCGCGTACTTTTGCTTCAGATGCCAGAGGCTCTCTGCGATTGCCGGATTATCGGCGACCGCAGAAATGTTGATGCGCCCCATGCCTGTTGCCGAAACAGCCTCGGTGTCCCAGAGCGCCAGCTGGAAGTCCTTGCTTAGGAACTCCTCATGAGACACATCCCTGACACGCACCAACCATTTCTGGAATTCGGCGATCCAGCTTTGATTACCAGCCAAGGACATTACCTGCTCCTGGAGGCTAATACACCCAGTCCTCAGCTGTTCGTCATCCTTAAGATCCAGCAAGTCCATTCTCCACCAACGATATTTATAGATGGCGAAATAATGTCATCACTGGGAGATGGAAGCCAGCTCCGGGAAAAGCGTGGCAGTGACCCGCTCTACCCCATCTCGTCCAGCTGAAAACTTCACGCGAATTACGTACATATTGGTTCAAAAATCGCTTAAATCAATCAGCGGAAAATCACGAATCTGGTGAAAATAATTGGTGGAAAATCACGATTTATTTTGTTTCTTCAGCGGAAAAACCATAAATGATTCCACTCATTTATCGAAGGGCTCGGTTTGGCCTAGGAAATACGGGACTTTGGTGCTTTCCACTTAAATCGCGATTGGTGCAGCTATCATAGGTGCTGGATTCGTACCTGACGGCATTACTCATCGCCGGAGGGAACGCTGATGCTTGACTTACTTCTCAGCGAATCAAGATTCATGAGTGTGTTCCCGGAACGCTTACGTACTC
>Ga0070751_1000367_pt1 | contig 29905 bp, 35 predicted proteins | sample VirMetDEL_Aug_28_FD_78514 | JGI IMG/M metagenome (GOLD analysis project Ga0070751, IMG submission 78514) | Aqueous microbial communities from the Delaware River and Bay under freshwater to marine salinity gradient to study organic matter... | ecosystem: Environmental > Aquatic > Marine > Coastal...
CAGCCGACCTTCTACGCCACAGCCGCACGTCTGCAGGATCTTGTAGACGCCCACGGCGAAGCCACAGCTCTGGAGATCTTCTGGAGCGGTGACGAATGGGAGATCCCGTTCACGTTCGCAGTCGTCACAAAGACGCCCGAACCGATCGCAGACACGTTCGACACCACCCGCACACACGGCCATGCTGCGTGGCTGCTGGAGCAGCTGCGCAGCTTCGTTGCTATGCGTGAAGGCATGAGTGTCGACGTGCCCTGGCCCAAGAACGACCAGCACGCTCTGTGCAGTCAGAAGTGGTGCCCCGCCTGGGACACCTGCAAGGGCCAACACATCCGATGATTGCACCGCCAGGTAAGGCGGCGGCTACATTGGCAAACCAGTTGGGGGGCAAGACAGAGCACCCCCACAGAACCCCATAGGAGGGGAACATGAGCAAGGCTGACTTCAGCCCGAAGGACCAGCTGATCGTCGCACAGGTGGCGGTCAAGGGAGCGATCGACATGATCGTTGCTGGCAAGACAGACAAGGCGTTGGCAGAGGCTGCCGCCTACATCGACTCCGTCGTGTGGCGGATCGCTGCAGAGACGGGTGCCGTGGCCCCCGTTGTGCAGGCTGTCCCCGACTACGAACCCGACTTCGCTGATCTGGTTCATCAGGAGTTCCCTGGCGCACAGGTCGTCGCCGCTCCCGCACCAGCCGCTGCGCCCACGGCCGTGTCCCCGATGCCTCCGCATCCTGCCGACACCAGCGACAAGGCCGAGAAGGCTGCGAACAAGGCGTGGGGCACCGCCCGCTACCAGGCGGCTCCCGACGAGTTCTGGGACAACCGCCCGAAGAAGGCGGCTGGCGAGTACAAGCCCAACAGCCCCGACCTGAAGCACAAGGAATCGGGCCTGGCGGTCTGGCTGTAAGCCGTCCACGATCTGGGGCAGAGGGCAGCACGTCTCTCCGCTGCCTTCTGCCCCAACCAACCTGCCTGGGAGGCACACATGGCTTTGCCACGACTGTTGGATGACGACTCAATCGACGCCGCTATAGAAGCGGCCCAGACCACCTCCCATGGCACGGGGGCAGACGTAGAAGAACCTGCGTCTGCCCCTGAGTGGAGGTTCGTTCGTCACCTTGGATCAGCGGTAGACCCGCTGGTCGACGCTCTACAGAACACCGAAGGACGGTTGATGTGGGGCATCAGAGACTTGGACCTGATGATGCGAGGCGTCGGCAACGGCGACCTGTGCTTCGTCACGGGACGAGCACACAGCGGCAAGACACAGCTGGTCATGCAGGCCATCTGCAACAACGCACACGGCCGCTTCATCCTGTTCACCCCTGACGAGATGGCAGAGCTTGTACTGATGAAGCTCGCAGCCATCATGCGAGGGCTGAACCCCGAGCATGTCGAGCAGGCCATCAAGGCAGGCGACAACGACATGATCGAACTGCTGCGCACAGTCGCCGCAGACGACTTCCCCAACCTCGTTGTCATCGACGACGGACTCGACTTCAACGACATGCGCAAAGCTGTCATGGAATGCGAGGCGTACTGGGAGGCGCCTACACAGGGCATCTTCATCGACTATCTGGAGTTGATCCCTGGCGACGCCGACCACGACGGCGTCACATGGAAGGTGCAGGAACTCAAGCGGTTCGCCAAAGGCACCAAACGTCCCGTCATCTGTCTGCATCAAGGCAAACGTGGCGAACGTGGCCAGGCCAAAGGCATGGACGGCATGCGGTACGGCGGCGAGAACGAGGCCACCTATGTGGTCGAAGTGTTCCGCAAGTGCCAAGACGAGTCGCTGGACGCCTACGAGCGCGAGGCTGAGCAGAACAGCATCACCGTCGGTGTCGTGAAGAACAAACGGCCACCGTCGAAGACAGGCTACGTCGACCTGCACATCGCCTCTGAGACAGGCGCCATCAGGCCCATGCAAGAAGGCGACCGTTTCGTCCGCATGGACGACGGGGCAGGCCCCACACAATCACGAGCCAAGCACAACGCTGCAGCCCTGCAAGCCCTGAAGGACGAGGTCGCAGCTAGCCAGCCCGCCGAGGTGCCCGACCGACCCATGTTCTAGGGGGGGACATGAACGACACATTCATCACCCTGTTCCAAGGGAACCCTGCCGTCATCGGCACAGAAGAAGGCGGCTGCGACCGCAGCCCACACAAGACCACCGCCGACCACATGGCCTGGTGGGTCACACAGATGCAGCAACACCTGAACGGCGGGCCACAGGCAGGCGTGTACCCGATGGTGCAAACCACCGACGGGTTCGTCGTTCACTGGGGCTGCATCGACGTAGACGAAGGCGAAGAAGCGTCGTTGATCCACGCCAGCAACATCGTCACCGTTCTCCGCAAGTTCGGTGTCACAGGCTGGATCGAACGCTCCCGCTCCAAGGGCTACCACGTCTGGGTGTTCGCCCAAGACTGGGTGCCCGCACAACTCATGCGCCGCGCCCTGCTGGCTGCTGCACAGATCGCGCAGGCACCCACCCGTGAGATCAACCCGAAGCAGTCGGCCCTGGCAGACGGCGCAGTCGGCAACTACGTCAGGCTGCCGTACCCAGGCAACAACCCTGGGGCCGACGAGCGCCGCCGCATGGTCGTCGATCACACGCTGGACGAGTTCGTCACAGCCGCCCACGAGTCGGCTGTAGACGCACCCACGTTGGAGCCGTTGGCTGCCCTGTACAAGGCACCACAGCTGGTGACGGCCAAGAGCTTCGGCAGTGGCAGTGTCAGCCGTGCCAAGTCGGCACGGCGACGCATGTCTGGCCTGGCCTGGCACATGTACACGCAAGGCTGCGGACGACAGGACGACCGCTCAGAATGGCTGTGGGCTTTCAGCCGTGAACTGACCAAGTGCGACCTGTCCCTGTCAGAAGCACAGGAGTTCCTGTACGAGGCACATGACCAGCACGCACCTAAGTGGGATCATCGTGCAGACAGGGGACGACCACAGCTCGACAGGATGCTTGCCAAAGCATCTGGGGCTGTCTCATAGGAAGGACACTCGTGTCGAAACACAAACTGGAACTGCAAGACGAGATCCCGCTGAGGCGGGCTACGAACTCCAAGGACATCCGTCCAGACGAAACGCCCGCTCAGTGGATCAGGCGGCTACAGGAGACGCCCGATGAGTGAACAGAACCGACGAGCCGTGCTGCTAGAAGCAGAAGAAGCTGTCTGCAGCGACCGCAACAAAGACTACGGCGACCCCGAAGACAACTTCGACGACATCGCCCGCCTGTGGTCTGCGTACATGCGCAGCCCATTCACACGAGCAGACGTAGCTGTGCTTATGATGCTGGTGAAGGTGGCACGCATGAAGACCTCGCCAGAACTCAAAGACCACTGGGTCGACATCGCAGGCTACGCAGCCTGCGGCTACCCCTCAGCGTTGGCGGACGGTAGCGATGCTTGAGCTGTTCATGTTCATGCTGCTGCTGCTGTGGATGGTCGCCATCATCTACCTGCTTGCCATCTGGGAGGACCACAAAGATGGCTGAGCATCTCACAAACGCCGCACGGGACTGGGTCGAACACGCCCACTGCCGCATCACCCGCATCAACCCCGACTACTTCTTCCCAGAACGGGGCGGTTCTGCACAGAAACAAGCAGAGAAGCTGTGTGCCCCCTGCACCGTCAAAGACGAGTGCCTGCGGTTCGCTCTGGACAACAACGAGTGGATGGGGATCTGGGGCGGCAAGTCAGGCGAGCAACGCCGCAAGATCAAACAGCTAGAAGCCAAAGGGATTGACTGGCAATGACTCGACGCAAGCCCATGCGCATGTACATGCAACTCAAGCCGAAGGTGAAACAACGCCCTCGGCTTGGGCGCCGTGGGCGAGTGTTCACCCCCGCAGCCACGCTGCAACACGAAGCCGAGATCGCAGCTCTGTGGAAGAAGAAGTTCGGTAGACGCAAACCTCTGGAAGGCCCTGTGCTGGTGTCTGTCGACTTCGACAAACACGGCATGTGGGTAGAGGTGGCGCCTACAGACCTGCCGTCTTTGATGCGGGGAGACATCGACAATTACCTGAAAGCCGTCTTGGATGCGTTGAACGGGATTGCGTATGTCGATGACAAACAGATCTCGGTGTTATTGTCCACAACCACAGGGCACCTGTGGAAAACCCAGGAGGAAGACATGCCGAATGTCGGCGGTAAGAAGTACCCGTACACGAAGGCTGGCAAGGCTGCTGCAAAGAAGGCTGCCAAGAAGGCCACGAAGAAGAAGCGATGAGCGAAGCATTGCCGCACCCTCGGCGTCTGATGGAAGTGCTGGGCGACATGGCTAAGCAGTTCGACGACGCCATTGACATTGACTGGGGCGACGACGCAGACGAAGAGATCGTCGGCGCCTGTGACCTTGAGAACCCCGAGACGTGTGAGAGTTGCCAATGACGCAGCGTGTACTGAACGGAATCATGGCTGACGTGATGCGACGGGCAGGCATCAGCCCTGCCGTCGCCCAGCGAATGCTTGACGGCGAGTGGGTTGCCGACGAACCTGTAGATCTGGGAGGAGCCGAGAATGGCAGCGAAGAAGCCAGCGAAGCGGGCGTCTAAGTCCAAGTCTCGTGTGAACGAGGCAGGGAACTACACGAAGCCCACGATGCGCAAGAACCTGTTCAACCAGATCAAGGCAGGCAGCAAGGGCGGCAAGCCTGGCCAGTGGTCTGCCCGTAAGGCTCAGATGCTTGCGAAGCAGTACAAGGCCAAGGGCGGCGGTTACAAGTAATGGCTGCCAAGAAGAAGTCGCAGAAGTCTCTGGACAAATGGACAAAGCAGAAGTGGCGCACTGCTTCTGGCAAGCCGTCCACGCAGGGACGCAAGGCGACGGGCGAGGCGTACATGCCTGCGGCTCAGGTCAAGAAGTTGAAGTCAACGGAAGCAGGCCGCAAGAAGCTGGCTGCTGCCAACAGGAAGAAGCGCGAAGCAACGAAGCAGGGCAAGCAGCATGCGAAGCATGGCCTGCACAAGGGAAAGAAGCGGTAATGGCCGAGAAGAAGAAGGATCCACGGCTGGAACGTGCGGGTGTGTCTGGCTACAACAAGCCGAAGCGCACCCCTAACCATCCGAAGAAGTCGCATGTCGTAGTCGCCAAGGAAGGCGATCAGATCAAGACGATTCGGTTTGGGCAGCAGGGTGTGAAGGGCGCAGGCAAGAACCCGTCGTCCAAGTCCGAGAAGGCACGACAGAAGTCGTTCAAGGCACGCCACGGCAAGAACATTGCCAAGGGCAAGATGTCTGCTGCCTACTGGGCAGACAAGGTGAAGTGGTAATGGAACCGAAGAAGCCGACCAAGAAGGCTGCGAAGAAGGCGACGAAGAAAGCGGTGGCGCCTACGCCACCGCCGCCTAAGCGTGAGCCTGTATGGGACGTGAAACGCGCCCAGTTCGACATGCAGAACCGTTGGCGACCAGTCATCGAAGATGGCTACGAGCCGTTCGCTATTGACGGCGGCTGGCTGTATCTGAGGAAGAAACTGGGCTGATGGGGGCGTTCAGGGACCAGTCGTGGAGCAACAGGTACACGGCCATGGGGGACGCTGCCGAAGCGCAGTGCGTGGCCTGGCTCGACAGCAACGACCGAGGGTGGGTGCGATACGGCCTAGACCGACCGCCTCTGCGCATGTCGATGCTGCCCGAGTTCATCCGACACACCCCTGACTTTCTCACCAGCCACAGCCTCGTAGAGTGCAAAGGGTTCGGGCGGGACCAGCTAGGCAAGATCAAGATTGCAGACTGGGCATCGTTGATCTCGTGGCACAAGCTGCATCCCGTCGAACTGTTCTTCTACGACCAACACAACGAACGGTGCATCGTCGTGCCGTTCGACAAACTGAACCAAGCGCTGGCACACAGAGACAAACGGATCCAGAATGATCAATTCAACGACGACCCTCCCAAGCCATACTGGGCTTTCCCTGCCGACCTTCTGGCAGAGCTAGGCGAAACCCATGGGTCAATCACAACCGAGGCGTAGGCGCACCCGACCTTCGGTTGAGGACCGTGCTGCGCTGCAGGAGAAATGGGAGCGGATACTCGTGGCCGAAGGACTACCAGCAGAACCCAAGCGCCCGTTCATGCGGGATTCGAAGCAGGACGCCGACGGCGTCCGTCGTTGGCGTGGCCCTCGGGAGATCTCGTCAGACCTGATCGACGTGCTCGGATACGACGAACGTGTCCTGACAGCCACTGAGAAGCTCATGCAGGCCCCTCACGCCCCGCTGGGTGGGTACACTGCCGAGAAGCTCCACGAGCTACGAGAGGCGCTCCTAGACGCCATAGAGGAGACATTGACGGCACGAGAGGCTGAAGCTCTCGTGTCGATCGTTCTAGGCCAAGACACCTACGAATCTGTTTCCCGCCGAATGAAGCTGCCTCGCAGCACCTGCTACCTGACAGTCGCACGAGGTTTGGACAAGCTCCGAAACGTGCTAGAAGATGTCCCCGAGGTAGCCGAATACCTTGAAAGACACGCAGTAAAGGAAACCGAATGACATCAGCCATGGGATACTTCGACGCACTCGGCAGCACCGCTGCCGCCGTCCAATACGACGGCACAGTCTACGGCGGGCAACGCCTACAAGACTGGGTCATTGAAGGCGACATGCCGCCCGACTACGAACAAGACGAAGTCCGCAATGTGTCAACGACCCTGTTCATTTACGGGGGCGTCTACGAAATCGAACCGACCGACTGGCTCGTTCACACCATCGAAGGCGACTGGTTCGTCTTCGATGACAACAACATGCAAGAACTGTTTGAGTACATCGAGACTGAGGCGACGTGAGCGGGAACGACGAGACTGAGGAATGGCTGCGGATGCTGCACCAGATGGGTGTCGACATCTGCAACACCCCCGCCGACCCTCAATCCGTCGTGCCCACAGACATGTCAGGCGCCTACATCAGCGAAGACGGCCATGTTGTCACCGTCATGCGCTGGTCGCCGTCATGGATCGCAGCCCTGAGGATGCACCTCAGACACCTAGACGACCACCCGTGCCCGATGGGCATGATGGCGATCATGCAGATCGCTCAAACGATCGAAGAGATGATGCGGCCAGCGGCAGCACCGCTGGCCCGTCATCTGATCGAGAACCCTGAGCTAGCAAAGCTCCACGACATCGACTTCGAACTGACGCCCAAAGAAGTAGAAGACATCGTGTATCTGCGCGACACCGCTTGGGCGTGGGAAATCGATTACGAAGGCGGCTGCGACTGGGACTAGACGGGGGTCACAGCCCGTCGCACAGCGACAGTCGCGGCAGTCAGCGTGCCGATAGCGGCAGCCAACTCGCCACCGTCCAGATCCAGCCCGATGATGGCGGCTACAGCCACAACCAGGTTGGCGATCAGCACAGGCTCAGTACGAATCTTGCTCATACATACAGAGCAGACAACGATCAACGATTCAGCCAATCAGCGTTCTCACGCCGCCATTGTTCAGAAGCCCGCATTGACTCTGTGATGCGCCTAAACCCGACACCGCTGGTCCAGTTCACCCAGTTCTGTATCTGGCGATCTTGGAACTTGTCGTCCTCAGGAGAACCAAACAGACGGCGGAGAGCACCGTAGATCGGCAACGCCGATTCCAAATGGTGCATGTGGCGATCCGTCGCCACATAGTTATCGCCCTGTTTCTTGACCAAACCAGTAGCACCCAGCGCAGGCAAGAACGGAGCCATCGTTGCAGTCCAAGCAGTCGGCAACGGCTTGTAATCGTCACGGAAATCGCTGTCGAAGAAGAAGTTCTTGCCCGTGATCTGCTCCAACGGGATCTTGACCAACGGCGAAGTCGACGCCAAGATCAGCCTCGGGTTCGTTGCTCGATCCAGTTCTGTGAACGGCAGATCAGGCACCAGATACAACGGGTCGCCACCGAAACTGAACGGCATCTGGATGTGGAACCGCTCAGCAATCCACGACGGCAACAACTCTTCCTTCTCCGTCTCCCGCTCAATCTCCCGCTTCAAGCTGTACACACGGTTATAAACCTTCGGGTTCGTAACCATCATCTCCAACTGCAACGGGAAGTTCTTACGAGTCCATGTGTAGAACGGAATCGCACGACGAAGCACACCACGCTCAAACGCCGACAGGTCGTCGTAATCGAAGTGGTACTTGTAAACGTCAGTCAACGCCAGATCCACAGACTGGCCCTTGATCAAACGATCCAACGCCAACGAGCCACGCAGATAGTTCTCAACGCCAGTAGCTGGCGAACGAGCCGCAGTCGTAATCACATTGTTCGGGTTGAACGGGTTGTAACGGCCACGAGCAGTACGCACATTGCCCAAACGACTGTACCTAGCAAGCTCCGTCGTCTGACCACCAGTCAACATGCCAGCCCGAATCAGCTGCTCCATGCCGTCAACCACATTGGTCTGACCAGACTCAATCAGCTGCTGTGCGGTCTTCGTCGACCGCATCAACTTGACCTGATCTTCAACACCAAAGCCACGACGAATGCCTTCAGCAACAGTCAACCGCTCGCCACCAGGCGTCAAACTGCCCTTGCCAGTCTTCGGGTTGTACAGAGAATGGAACCTGCTGTACGACGAGATCTCCACAGACGCCAACGCATTGTTGAACACGCCACCAAAGAAGTTACGCATGTGGAAACCAGGCGAAGCAATAGCCCACGCCTTAAACAACTCCGTCACCCTGTCAATCGTCTTCACAAACGGCGCCGTAGACGACGGGCCAATGATCCTGTTGACATCAGCCATCGCCTCAGCGATGGCCTCAGGCATCATGTAATGCGACTCGACAGCCACATGGCCCTCAAGCACATCCAACATCATCTTCGTCTGCTCAGGCCGCTTCATCTTGGCAAACTTCTCAGACAAAGCGTCACGGCCCTTAGTCATCTGCAACACATCGGCATGCATCGCCGCAGACGTAGCCTCAATTCGAATACCCTCAGCCCACAAAGCACGCCGCTGCTCCAAGATCTGTTCTCTCTCCAGATCCAAAGCAGCCTCACGGCCCGCCTGATCAGCACGGAACTTAGCCTCAGCCGCAGCCCGAGTATCCAAATCAATACGCTCCGCAGCCTCATAGGCGTCTACAGCCTGCCAACGGAACCGCAACTGCTCCATACGCAGCTCCGACAACTCCCTGTTTGTCGCAGCATCAAGCTCAGCAAGCTCCTGCTCCAACCTGCGAATCTCGGCACGTTCACGAGAAGCCTGCTTGCCCGCAGCCTGCGCCCGACCCAACGTCTCCGTCATGTGCGGAGACATCGAATCAGCCAGATCAAACAACTCGTACTGCAACTGCGTCTTACGCAACGCCACACGAGACACCGCAGCCTCAATAAACGACACAGACCTAGAAGCTGTAGCCGCCCGCAAACCGCCAGTCGCTCCCATTTCCCGTGCCGTCGCAACGGCACGGTTAATCTGCTGAGTGACTTCCATCGTGTCAGCCAACGCCTGACGCAAACCATCAGACAACTGACGAATCAGCGGACCAGTACGCAACGCCTCAGAAACACTACGACTCACTTCCATCGCATCAATACGATCAGCCAACTGATCGATCTTGCCGATACGTTGCGCTGCCCGACCACGAACCTTGTTGAAGTTCGGCAACTCGCCTGACGGGTTCTTAGCGAACTTGTTGATGTCCTCAAAGATCTGATCAATCAGGTCTGCGGTTTCTTCGAAGATTGACGGGTTTTTCGGATCGCTGCTTCTCCAAGTGTAATTACTGTTAATCCGCATGCCCATCGAGCCACGAATGTTGTCAAACACAAACTTGGTTGTCTGGTCACCTTCAGCCAAACGACGAGCCAACTCAACTTCTGAGTCAAAGAAATCTTCGTACACGCTGCGATGCTGCACCTCGCTCGCAACAGCACCAGCACGACCTAGCTCCTCAACAGCTTCCCGACCCAGGTAGTCGCCACGCAACGTCGCAAACCCACCCAGGTTCTCAGGGTTACCGCTAAACGGTTCAAGCTGACGAGGCGGATCCAACGGGATCACGTTCCATCTGCCGCCGTGCTCAAACCCGCTGTAAATGATCGAGTCGTAACCCATCCGCTGCAAGTCACGTTTGAAGTCGGCAACGATTGCCTGCATGATCTCAGGCGCTCTCTGCTTCAAACCCAGCCTAAACATGGCAGCTTCTCGTTGGAATGCTGCAGGCACAGGGCCAGGACTAAGGGCCTTGGTAGATCCACCGCCCATAGCTTCATTGTCAGTAAACGGACGGATGTACTGGTTAAAGAAATCGCCGCTCGGCAACTCCAACAGACTGTTGGCGTCGTGCGGGATCGGCGGCAACGGCCGCAGACCCCGCCCAATAGCGTTATCGACAGCCTGCACAATGTAACGGCCGTCTACACCACGAGCCATCTGACTGCCAGGAACAGTTCCCAACGGTTCGCCAGCACGAGGCGTGTACATCATCCGACCCAACAAGGTCGGATCGTCTTCCGAAGCAGCCCTAAGGAACGACACAAAGTTGTCTCGCTCGCCAGGCACAGAGAAATCCCAACCCGACTGCTTCATTGCACGCACAGCAGACGGATCAGCCAACATGCCCTGAACAACTTCCTCAAACATGTCAGGGAAATCGTTACCGTTCACGATGGCAGCAGCGTCGCTGTAAGTAACCTTCAAGCCCATCGGCTGGCCAGGCACCACAAAGCCACGTTCCATCAACGCCCAAATCTTTGCAGCGTTCGGAATGCCAAGACCTTCAGCCCACTCCAACGTGACATGGCCGTTCTCCACAGCCGAATCCAACATCGCCATGTGCAACTGGCTCAGCCCACGGCCACGATGACTGCGAGTCGTCTGGCCATACGGAGTCACTCGCCCAGTAGCAATGTCGCTAATCGAACCGCCGAACACCACAGGGTTCGTCGCACGCACCCTGAACCCCAACATTCTTTCAGGATCTCGACCCGCATAATGCAACGACGTGCTCGGGTCAAACGCCAAATGCATGTGCAAGAACGAATCCCACTCGCTGGAATTCATCTTGGCAGGGTCAGGAATCTGCGTCAGATCAACAGCGTCATAGTTCGGCCCGAACCCGTGCCACAACACCGTCTGATCACCAAACGCCAAATAGCCGTTCTCGTTGACACGCAACATCGTCAACGCATCACGAACACCCTCAGCAACGTCAGGATCCAAATCAATGTCACCAAGACGAGCCAACACGTCATCGAACTCGGCCTGCAACTGCTCACGCCACTCAGCCCAACCATTCAAGTTACGGGCAGCATCCTTACCAAGACGATCAGCAGTACGAATCTGACGCTTATTCAGCTGAATAATGTCCATCAGCTTCGCTTCAAGATTGTCTACATCACCAATCGACCTCGGAGTCATCTCCGCAGGCAAACCCAAATCGTCCAACAACTCGGCCATGCGGGCACGAGCCAACCTGCCAGCAGGCTCAGCACCGATACCAGCCAGCCACGGCGACCACTTTGGATCGTCCTTTACCATGCCGCCAAACACATGAGAATTTGCACGGAACAACTTGCGGATCTCACGCAACTTGCCAACCGTCACTGCAGCATTAGCAACAATCCGAGTCGGCTTTGCCGCATACAACAACGCTTCCTGGGCCGTACCAGCCTGCGCCAACCAGTCAGCCTTCGCCTGCGCCAACGGCTCCGTAATGTCACGCAGATCCTGAGCAATCCGATCCAACTCCTCCAGAATCGGCTGAGCCTCATCCAAAGCCACCTGATCCAACGATTCACGCAACACAGAACCGCGAGCGTAAAGCTCGTTGCGACGCTCAATCAGCTTGTAGTAGCCCCCCTTGATGCGTGCCTCTTCAACCTCAAGATAATCAGCACGCCTGCGAGCGCCATCAATAGCAGCATCAATCTCGTCAACCTTCTGACCTGCTTTTGTCGAAACAGCGTCAATAACGTCATCAAGCTGCTCTTCGTACTCAACAGATTCGGCGGCTACACGACGCCAAATGTTGTTGGTGAGATCAGGCTCAGGCATTTCAACGCCAAACAACACCGCTTTCTTGCGGCGCAAATCCATCAAGTCGTCATACAGTTTTTTGACTTCTGCAGCAATCTCTGGCCTAACAGAATCCAAAGCATTCGCTGCAGCCTCGGTGTCTTCAATCAGCTGCGACAACTCGTTGATGTCTTGCTCGATCTGATCGTATTCCTTCTGCGCCCTAATAGCCGCAGGACTATCAACAATGCGGTCCTTCAGGATCCCCGCTTTGATCATCTCGTTGTGAGTGAACTTGCGGCGGGCACGCTGCGCAACCAGCTTGATGTGAATAGGCATCGCCTCATACACATCATCGTTGAACCACTTGATCGCCTCGGCAGCGCCGCCCAGTTCCTGAGCCTGCTCGTTAAAGATCTCACGGGCCTGTTCCCGAACCGTAGCGCCAGCTTCGGTCGGGTTACGCAGAAGAACACCCATGAACTCTTCGCCCTCAACAATGTTGGCTCGCTTCTCAAACGAAGCCAGGCCCTGCGGATCTGAGAACATCGGGTTGCGTTTCCCGCTCTTCGTCAGATACTCAACCCATTCCTTCGTCGGAATCGACAGCTGCCAGTTGTCTCGGAACAGAATCCATTCCTCGCCAACAATGTCGTTAGCGTCAGTACGGATCTTCCCAGCAAAGTCTTTGATCTCACGCCAAAGAACAGGATCGAAACCGTCAGGCGGCGAATCGAAACCCAACGCACGCTGGATCTCAGGGCCAGTAATGTTCGCAGCTGCCAGCTTCGTAGACAGGTTGCCCCAAGCGTTCTCCAACGTGGTACGCAAACCACGTTCCTTAGCTCGGGCCACGTTGTCGATCAGGATGTGGTTGAAGTGGCCCAGCCATTCCTCATCGGTAATGTCAGGGTCGACAAGCATCCGCTTCGAAAGTGCTCGGTCGCCACCGAGCACGCCGCCCAGACGGCTCATGCGGAACTTCTGTGCAACAACGTTGACGCCTACACGAGGGGTCCACTTCAGGAACTTGTTGTCTTGCGACAACAACTGGATCTGTTTCGGGCCGACCTTGCCGTCCGTGAACCGTGAAAACGTTTTAGAAAACGGGATGCGGAACTGCAGGCCACCGTCGATCACATCGTCAGCGCCCAGCATGCCTGTGCTGCGGCCGTAGTCGGTGATTCGGGCCATGTCGTCGCTAGACAACACACGGATACCGCCCCTAAAGACCCGACGGGCCTGGGCTGCATCGCCCATGCCCGCAAGCATCTTCACGATACCCATCGTGCCCGCCTTGGCGGCAGGCAGCGTGCCCAACGTCAACCAAGTAAACGGGTCCAACGCAACTTCGCCAATGAACCCAGCGATGTTGTCGAGCGGCTTAACGCCGAACATCTCGATCTCACCCAAGCCTGGCGCCCAGTCTTGAATAACGTCACCAAACCCGATGTTGTCTCGTGACTGTTCATAGAACTCTGTCAACGAGAACTGTTCGTCAGAGTCAAAGATGTCTCCGACCTCTTTGACGGCAGACGTAACAATCGCACGAGGCGTGTCGATAACGTCGATCACCTTCATGCCGACATCTAGCAGGCTTTCAAAGAACCCGACATCCTCGACAGGCGCAGACTTGCCAGATTCCCAACCACGACGGATCGCAGCCAACACTTCGTCCGACAACTGGCCAGGCTGAAAGTCAGGCGTGCTGAAGTCAGGCACCTCAAAAGAGCCTGGCCTTACATCAATGTTCCAATCCTGCGGGTTCTCAGGATCAAACTGAGACAGCAAAGGATCCGTATCGGCAATGTTCTGAACAGCACCAACAGACGTGCCGTACTTGTTAGCAATGTCCTGTATTGCCTGATCAAACGAACGTAGATCGTCAGCCTGAAAGTCAGTCATGATTGTCAGCTGCTAGGAGTTGCGTAAGAAGTCAAACCGCCATAGAACTTGGCTTTTTCAATGTTGCCTTCACTAATTGCTTTCGACGTGCTTTCATACAACTCTTCCTGGGTAATGTCACCCAAGAACGGAGCAAGCTGCTCCACATCAGTAGGCTCTACGCCATACCCAGTCGAATCAAACAACACATCACCCAACTCGCCCGTAGCAGCCATGATCTCAATAAACCCAGGATCGTAAATGCCCTGACGGCGAGCAATATCAATCAACGCCGCTTGATCCGCATACGGACCCTTAGCAGTGCCACCAACCCGCCTCGTCGGCGGGTTCAACATCAACTCCAACTGCTTCTGACGAGCATCCTCAGACAACTGGAACTCAGAAGCAGCACGCTCAGAAGCACGCTCAGCGTTAATACGAGCCACCAAATTCGCCAACTCGGCAGACGAACCAGAAGCAGTCGTCTCAACCAAGCCCTTTTGACGATCCATAGCGCCCTGCGAAATCTGACTCAACCGAGCAGCCAAATCAGACTGAATGTCGCCCTGAGAAGCAGCCAAACCACGCTCAACCTGCCCCTCTTCTTCCAGGCGCCTACGCATCCCTTCAGACACAACAGAGTCAGTCGAACCCAAACGACTCAACGCCTCCTGCGTAGCCGCCGCAATACCGCCCTGCGTGCGACCCAACGACTGCATGATCTTAGATTGTGCAGTAGCCCCACGCTCCTGCAAATCCTGCTGCATCTTCGTCATTGAATCCAACGCAGCCAAACGAGAACGCTGAATCTCGTCAGCCGACACCTTGCGCTGACGCTCCAGTTCCTGCGACATCATCCGAAACTGACTGTTCAACTGCTCCATGCCACGATTCAAAGCATCTTGAATCGCATTCTGCTGCATTTGCAGCTTGCGCCGATCAACAGCAGTTCCACCAGACGAACCCTGAGAAGCCTTGGCCAGCAGGGCCTGCCAATCTGCGTCTCGACGCAGATCACGGGCAATGTTCATGCCACGAACTTGACGTTCGCCAAGCTCCATCATTCCGCCACGGCGAAGCGAACCAGCTTCGTCATACGGGTCAACTTTGGAAGCGTCGTACTCTAGAAAAACTTCCTTTGCTTCTTCAGAAACAGGTTCGTCTGAATAAGGCAACGGAGTTGGAGGAACGCCAATAATGTCCTCATAGGGCGAGTAGCCAATGGTTTGTTCCCAAGTTTTTTGGTCCCAACCAAAATCTTCCCAAGGCGCTTCTTCACTCATTACATTGCTCCTTGCAGCATCGCAGCAATCGCAGACCGACGCTGCGCCTCCTGCAAGTCAATGTTTGCCAACGACATCGCACGATTAATATCAAACTGCGACAACGCAGAAATCAGATCCTGACGACGCTGACCAAACCCACGCTCCTGACGAGACTCAGCCATCATGCGGCCCTCTTCAAACTCGCCCAAACCACGACCGTAAATACCCGAACGCAACAGGCCCCGCTGCGCATACTGGCCAGGAAGCTGCTGACGGGCACGACCAAGCTGACGCGCCAAATCACGGCGCGCCTGCGTCTGCTCAACATTCAACGCCTGCATCTGTGCAGCGTTCTGCACCAGATTCTGCTGATACCCGTAATCGGTAGCAGCACGCTGAGCTTCGAACGCCGTTGCCTCAGCAGCAGGAAGAGTAAACTGATATGACGCCATCGGAGCCTCCTAATAGGCTCTGGACGGCGTTTTACCGCCTAATCAGCGGTATCTTCGGCGTCTACAGCAGACAGCTCAGCGATCTGCTGCATAGCCTTCTGGTTCTGGATAGCCAGAACGCAGATCTCTAGTTCCTTCGGGAACCGATTTTGCATAAGGGCGACTACTTCTTCAGCGGTAACGTTCATGACCCTGACTCTAGCTGTGCTACCCGTCCACGCAATGCTTTGATCTCTGCAACGGCTGCAGCGATGACGCACTCCCACTTCCAACCAACAGGCTTCAACACGCCGTCTTCTTCGTTGACCTGAGCAAACTGAGAAACAACAGAATCGCCCAACACATCTTCAGCAATGAAACCAACCTGCACGTCAGCTTCACGCCACGCTTGATGCTCTGCTGGTTCTTCTTCTTCCTTAAGCCACTTCTCGTTGAACATCACAGGCTGCAATGCGTCCATCCACGCACCAGAATCAGCCGAAGTCACATCAACAATGTTCTCTTTGACTTCTCGGGTTGATGTGTAATAGGCGAGCACTCCATAAGTAGTGTTTCGCATCACATACTGGTAGCCAGATGTAGTTGACGTGCCAGTCAAGGTGGCAGCAATGCCGTTACACAGCATGCTCTTGTTGTTGTAAGTACGGACCCACGTTGAGTCGGTCATGTACCAGCCGCCAGCGTAAGTGGCGTTGTACCAGCCAGCGCTGCCGTAGCTGCGGAACCAGTCACCTGACGCTAGATGGATACCGTCAGATTGAATGCGTGCCCTGAAGCCGCCGCCAGTTGCGAACCCGATCGAATCTGCGCCGTAGCGGTACATGCCCGTGTTTTGATCATCCGTAAAAGTAAACGACGGGTCAGTTGCTGAACCGTTATCTCCTCGCACCTCATCAACGTCAATAATGCCCGTAACCGTCAGGTTGCCGCTCAACGTGTCAGTCGTGTTCAGCAGGTACTTAGCGTCCGACTCCGACTCGGTGTAATACCGAGTGTCGTGCGTATGCGAATCGTTGGCGACAGTCACGGTCAACGTCTCGGTCGTATCGGAACCGTCAAACACAACGGAACCGCTAGCGTCACCAGCCAAAGACAGCGTGGTAGCCGCCGACCACTTGGTCGCCGTAGCAGCATTGCCCGACGTGTCCTGATTGCCCGCCGTATTCACCCCAGGCAGGTTGATGTTTGCAGTGCCATCAAACGACACACCGCCAATAGTGCGGGCAGTCTCCAGCGCCGTAGCCGTAGCAGCATTCCCGCTGATGTCGTTCGACAACGTCCCGTTCGGAACATCGTTCGCACGACCAGCACCCAACACCAGAACCTCGCCCGTGGAAGCGTCCACACGCACCACACGGCCAATCTTCTGCACCAGCTCAGACGCACCCGTCGGACGGGTCGTCGTCAACCCGCCCGTAGGAGCCACATACAACTCGTCATTGATGCCGTACGTCGAAGTGTCCAAACTGCCGATCACGCCAAGGATCGTCGCATGCCCCTCAGCATTGTTCGCCAACGATGCCTGGTTGATGCCCAACGCAGGCATTGTGCTAGCCGTGTCAGCCCGAGAAGGCGACACTTCAATCGCACCAGAGGCTCCTACAGACCCTGTGGCGTACACGGGGATGCCAGCACCGATTGTGCTGCCAGACGTGTTCTTGATGTGCAAATAAACAGGCCCAGCAAGATCGCCGTGAATATGCGACGCATCCAACAGCCCGTTGACCGTCAGATCTTCGACCGTGAAGTCCAGACCAGACAGGTCGGTATCAAGGTTCAAGGTTACGGTGGCGGCAGACCCGCCACCGCTCAGGCCAGTGCCAGCAACAACGGTTTGGATTACACCGTCAGCGCCGTCAGCACCGTCTGCTCCTGCTGGCCCCTGCGGGCCAGTAGCGCCCGTAGCGCCAGTCGCACCAGTCGCACCAGTGTCGCCCTGTGGACCTTGCGGACCCGTGTCGCCTTGTGGACCCTGAGGGCCAGTAGCCCCAGTCGGGCCTGTCGGACCAGTCGGCCCGTCTCTCAGAACAAAGTCGAAGACGGCGGCACTAGAGGTGCCGCTGTTCGTGACAGACGCCGTGCCAGCGTTCGTGACAGACGTAGTCGTGCCGACAGCAATCGTCGCAGCCGCACCATCTGCACCATCTGCGCCGTCTGCACCTGCAGGCCCCGTAGCGCCCGTATCTCCCTGAGGGCCTTGGATACCCTGGATGCCTTGAGGGCCAGTTGGTCCCGTGTCGCCAGTATCACCTTGAGGCCCCTGCGGGCCAGTTGGGCCAGTGGGGCCAGTTGCACCAGTAGGGCCAGTGGGGCCATCACGCAGAACAAAATCAAAGACCGCAGCGCCAGAAGTACCGCTGTTAGTAACGCTCGCAGTTCCAGAGTTATCAACAGAAGTCGTCGTGCCAACAGCAATGGTTGCAGCTGCGCCCGTAGGGCCAGTAGCACCCGTGTCGCCCTGCGGTCCTGTTGCACCAGTCGCTCCCGTCGGTCCTGTCGCTCCTTGCGTGCCAGTCGCGCCCTTCTGCGCCAACGTCTGCCAGTTCGTGTTAGAGGCGCCTACAGACGGCAGAGCGTTGCCCGTGTTGGAACTGGTGCGTGACACGAACGTGTTGCCGTTGCCGTCGGCAACGACATCACCAATGTCGTAGGTCGTGGCAGCGTCGTAGGTGCCGACGTAGTCAGGCCCGCCTGAAATGTTGACCTGAACTGAAGGCTCGTCAGAGTTCAGGTTGTACTGACGGTCTACCCAGTTACCCATTTTCAGCGTGCCATTCTAGGTGGTCGTCTTGACGACGACGAACTTCCTTAACGTCGTCCCGAACCTCACCAATCCGTTCCGAAATGTCATCCAGCCGCCGCAGATTAGCGGCGTGCTGGTCAGTGTTTTCCCGCCGAAATCTGGCAGCAAAGACAGCAAACAGGCCCGTTACCAGAGCTGCTCCCGTGCCGCCAAAGATGGCTGCCCACTCAGCCATGTCATGCTGCCTCGACAGCTGCCAAACGAGTACGAATGTCTTGGATTGCCAACGTCATCAACGACATCCACGCCGTCTGATCAACACCCATCAGAATCTGATCGCCGTTTTCGTCAGTGCCGTGGCTAGCAAGAAACTCCGAAACTGTTTCCATGTCATCGGCAATCGGGCCGATCTCAGGATACCCAGGAGCAGTAATACGGTTCCACATCTTCGGAACGACAGAGTCAATCATGTCGGCAGTCAAATAACTGCCAAGATCCGCCGAAACGTTTTCTTTGTCGGCGGCAACCGAAGAGTTCTTGACCAAAGCAGACAAGCCAAAGCCAGTAATGATGTGAGCAGCGGTGCCGCTGCCAGTCGGAAACTGGGAGCCGCTGTCGTTCGACTTGAACGTACCTGTTGCTTTGGTAACAACGTCGTTTGGGCTTATAACGCCACCGATCTGGAAATGTTTGTTGCCGTCAATCCAAAACGAAAACTCATCGTCGTCGTCGTCGAACCTGATCTGGTCGTTTTCGTTACCAAACTCAATTTTTGCCTGGCTGCTGACATCCAACAAGCCGTTCACAGTCAAAGCGCCAGGGAACGTGTAGGCGCCTGCGCCAAACGTGCCAGCATCAATCGTGCCAGCATCAATCGTGCCAGTCAACAAAGACGAAGGCACTGCCGTCACTTCAATCTCAACGTTTGCGCTGCCATCAAACGCAGCAGCAGTAGCAGTAACACCCGTAACGTCAATGTTCTTCGTAGCAGCCAACTTCGTAGCAGTCGAAGCGTTGCCAGCAAACGTAGCTGCCGACACGTCAACAATCGTCGTGCCGCTAGCGTTCTGAATGTCACCCTTGAACGTGGCATCGGAACCGTTGGTTCCGTTGTCCAACACGATGCTGGTGCCGTTGCTCGCAACGATCTGGCCCGTAATGTCAGCGTCAACGTTCAAGTTGCCGTTAACAGTCAACGTGTTAGACACGACCAGACTGCTGATCGTCTGAGTGCCAGTAATTGGCCGCTCGCCAGAAGTCCACACAACGTTGTTGTTGATGTAATCACGCAACGATTCAAAGTTGGCGTTGACTTCAGCTGCAACCGCATCGGTTCCAGCAGTAAACGGGTTGGGTATTGATGCAGTCATTGCTACGACCTCGGCTTCTTCGGCAGGTACTTGAGGGTGAAGCCTCTAATTTCCCATTGGACATTGGTTGGGCCACGGAACTTCAAAGCAACGGAGCGGCCCGTGCCCCCGATGCTTCCCCCACGAACAACTTCGTCCTGCGTTGCCGCAGTTCCATACGCCCACTGCTTGTCATCCCAGTTGGACCCAGGATTATCATCAGCGTTGCCGTCATCGTCGTCCCACACAAGACTGTCAGCACTGCCCGTACCAGCAATCTCAATCAACAACGTCTTACGGGCTTCGCCATCGTAATAGTCGAGATACACCTCAGCCTGAACCGTATGTGCCGACGGGCCAGCCATAATGAACTCTGGCCGCTTGTACCGCTTCGGCAAAAACGGCGACCCGCTATCCAGCCAACGAGTCTTAAAGTACGAAGAGATTCCTGCTTGAGCTGAAGTAGCTGCTTCGTTAAACGTGTCGACAGCAGCGTTCGTTTCAAGCTGCACCAGCCCAGACCCCTGGCCTGTAGCCGCCACATGAATGACCTCATAGTCGGCGTTCTGAAACTCGACGTTGGCCAGCATGTCAACGTCGTACACGACCCAAGCGCCAGTTGAAGGGTCCAGCACGAAACAACGAGACGTGTAATCAGTCATGGGTACACGCACCCACACGCGTCCCAAAACAGAAGCGACGTACACTTCGTCCAAGCTAGAAGTGTCTACTTTGCCCTGCTCCATAAGCGGGTACACTTTTTCGAACGCCCAACGGGGTTCGCCGTCGCCGTTGTAATAGTAGACGCCACGGTCAGGCGAAAAGAACCAGACGCCGTCAGGGTTGACGCACACACCGTTAGCGTTTGTGGCGCCTACAGACGACGAGACTTTGACGACCTGAAAGTTCTGACGGCTGTACCCAAGCACGGCATACACGGAACGGTTCAGGAACACCAGCAGCTGGTCACGGAACGATGCGATCTTGACGATTTCGTCGCCGTCTTCGTCGCCAACGTCGATCCAGTCGTCTTCGGCCCAACGATCAGCGTAGCCAGGATGCGAGAATCGGATGCGGGTGGGGTGCGTCACAACACCTTCGTCGGTGTACCCAGCCCACATGAACCCGCCGTGCGAAGCAACAAACTTACACTTAGGGAAGATGTCGCCAGCAGCAGTGGCGTAGTCGTTCTGATACGAGGCGTGAGCGTCAGGGATCTCGTCAGTGGCAGCGTCGGGAGTGCCCGACGGGGTGCCCCACGACTGAGTCAGGTCGGTGCCGCCAGCAAACCACGACTTGCCATTCATCATGGCGTGATCGAGGATCTCGCAATCGCCCGTGTTCGTAATGCTGGCCCAGCTGGCACCAATGCCGTAAGCCATGTTGGTCGAACCAACACCGCCAGCAGTCGCAACGACCTTCGACGTGTTGTTGACTTGATCTCGATGCTCAAACAGCTTCTCGGGCGTGGTCGTGTTCCCAAACGGCTGATAGTCGCCCCAGTCAGACACAGACTTGCGACGTTGCACGCCGCCACGGCGTGAAACGTCCACGTTCAACATGTCAGGCGACTCGTTTGGAGCCAGCATGAACCTGTCTTCGATAGCGTTGTATCCGCCCGTGAAATCAACCTGAGGATCTAACCTTACGTTAGGTCCACGGCCAGAACGCCTAATGGGAACGGCCATTCAGATCACTCCCATGCAAAGCGAGGATCCATCAACGGATACATGTTGCGGTTGTAGTCGCCGCCCATAGTCACGCTAATAGCAGGAGAAGGATCGTCGTAAAACTTGACCAGTTCTCGCAGCCGCAAATCAGACAGATCAGCGTAGTACAAAGCCGTCTGTGGCTCGTCCTGCTGGGCGTAGGCCCTGCCGAGCGCCCAGTTCAGAATTGGGCTGTCAAACTCTTGAGGCATGTCCGAAACTTGATCGCCAGGATCAACAGCCCCAACCCAATCCTTTGGCTTTTTGTAGCCACGGATCACAAACGTGTCATCAGAGTTGTCAGGCGCAGGGTCAAGCACTAGCTCGCCGTTGTTCCACACCGACCAGTAACTAGGACTGCCTGCGTTGTTGGTGTCTCGTGACCTGTAACGGTCACGGGTAGCAATGTCTTGCCATCGCAGATCCCATGAAGGTCCACGAACTTGGCGAATCTCAGCGATCTGCTCGCCGCCGTTTTCAATAAAGGTAAACGTGTAATTGCTTTGCCCGCTAACGCCAGTAAACGTCCAGTCGTACTGAAAGAACGGCCATTCTTGGCGACGGGTTTGTGCGCGAGTAGCCCCATCACGAACCCACTCGTCTACAAGAGTGTCTGGGAGGTCCGTGGCATCCAAATCCAACGTCAATCGAATTAGGTCACGAAACTTTTGCAGGTTGTACGCCACGGCCCTCTCCAAACAATCGGATCAGGGGCAGGCCAGCTCAAGCTGACCTGCCCCACTCAACTCTGACCTAAGGGTCAGGTCAGGCCGTAGATAACGCCCTGGTGACGACGGCTGTTGATCGTCAGGTTGCCGTAGGTCAGCATCTTCATGGTCCGAGTGTCCTTGTCGACAGGCTGAATGAACGGGCCAGCCTTGAAGAAACGGTCACGGTGAACCTTGAGACGCAGGTACTTCGGGTTGATGAAGTACATGTGGCCAGCGGGGCAATCCTCGTCGAAGAGGACGGGACGGCCCTTGAACTCCAGAGCCTGGAAGCCAGCGTCAGCAAGCGAAGCGTCCATGTGGCGGACGTTGCCCTGCAGAAGCGACTCGTAGTCCTCGTGAAGCGACTGCGTGGTCAGGATAAACTGCGGGGTGTCGCCACCAACGGAGCAGTCGTTAAACACGTTGGTCATCTTCTGACGGTCAAGCGTGGTGGTGTCGGTGTGGCCGAAACCAGCAACGCCGTTGGTGACAGCCTCAGCAGCCTGGCCAGCATCGTGAATCTGGGAACGCCACCAAGTGTTGTTCGCAGGATCAATGCCGCCAACGGTGGAGTAGCCACGAGCCTCGGAGCCAACGTCGGCAGCGTCGTAGCCGCCAACAAGGTTCCAAAGACCGTTGAAGTCCTTGCCGCTGTTGCCAGTGCCGTCCTCGTAGAACATCTCGTTCATCTTCTGAACGACAGATTCACGAGCGACCTCGATCTTGGTGTTGAGAAGGTCAAGGAACGCAGCTTCGCCGCTGTTCTGAGCCTCTTCAATACCCGAGATCGACACGGTCGAAGCAAGCTGCTTCCACTCGTAAATAGCCGAGCTGACTTCTTCCTGCGGGGTGTTGGTGATTGCATCAACGCCCGAGTAAGTAGCCGTGTTGGTCGAGTTGTCAGCACCAATCAGCGCTTCCTGAATGCGGGCACCGCCGTCGATCTGGATGACCTGCCCCGCACGAGCGAGGAAGTAAGCCAGCGGTCGGGCCTGGAAGACCTGATCAATGAACTGAGGGGTGACCTTCGCAAAGGTCGTGGTCAGAATGTCTGACCAGTTAGCATCGGTGTCCTTGTAACCGAAAGCCATGATGTACTCCTAAGGAGAGTAGGGACGGGATCAGCCGAACGTCAGCCGTTCAGCAGCGGATCTCCAATATCCGAAAAGCCGTTTTCGCTCATCGAATCTCGGAGAGCCTCAGCGAGAGTGTCTCGCCAAGAACCCTGGGAAGCAGGCGAATAGTCCTTCGGACCAGAATCCACGTTGCCGCCAGGGATACCAGCACCTGCCGCCACAACACCCTGCATCATCCGCTTTTCTTCCAGAACCTGCTGCTGCTCTGCCTCAAGTGCCCGCTGCGCAGCAGCCGACTCCTGAAGTTCAACCCAGTTCAGATCGCGATACGCCATCTCAACTGTCGGAATGTCGTTCGCCTGCATGTGCCGAAGAACAACTTCCTGATCGAAGTCGCCGTAGCGACCCTGAACTGCAGCAATTTCATTCATCAAAGCTGAACGCTGCTGCTGCTGTGCGACGTTCCCGACCGTTCCCCGAAGTTGCTGAATCTCTGCCTTCAACGCAGCCACCTCGGGGGTGTCTGCGGGAGCCTCGATTGGCTCCCCCCACTCGTTCGTAGCTGCAGGAGCCGTGGCTGCTACAGGCTGCTGAACCTTGTAGGTGTTGGCAATCAACTCAACAGTTGCTTGCGGGTCTTGGTCAAGCGCCGTCAGAAGATCAAGTCCTCTTTGGGCGATTCGACGCTGGTTTGCGAGGTCTTGCGTCTTCTGGGTGTAATCCCTGTTACGCATGTACCCCTGTGCCGCCTCTTCCTGGGTGATCACTGTTCCGTCTGGAAGAGTGATTCCGTCGTTTGGCTGCTGCTGACTTTGGGCGGTTGCTCCGTCTTGGAGTCCACTTTCGGTCTGGATCACGGATTGCTCCTTAGGAGTCCACGGACGGGGTGCTCCTATGGGAACCTAGACAATGTTCAGGAGAACAAAGCGTTCCAAGTGTTCCTGCCAACAACGCCATCGGCCTTCAGGCCACGATGGCGTTGGAAACTCTTAACGGCAGCTGCAGTCATGCGGCCATAAATGCCGTCAACACCGCCAGGATCGTGCCCTTTGTCTCGCAATTGACGCTGCACCAACTCGACAGCTTTGCCACGAGAACGACGGCGACGGCTCAACGGCTTCGCAGCAACCTGTTCTCTCAGCGCAGCGACATAAGCAGCAACAGCTGCCCAGTCGACGCCAGAATCCCCAACCTTGGGGTCGTTCGGCAGAGTGCGGCCACGCTGCAACCAGGCGTACAGTTCTCCACCAGGGCAGCTCGTAGACGCCTTGTCTCGATGGCCTTTGATCCAAAGTTTGTTGTTGTACCGATTCTGGATCTGATCCATAGTCCAACGAATCGATTCCAACGCCTTGTCGGGCACAGGTCCAGATCCCCAACCCGTGTAGCAAATAGACTCGGTACGGCTGTTCCAGCCTCGGGTAGCGCCACCAACAATGCCGCCACCCCGCCCCTCGTAGACGACGCCTTCTTCGTCAACAAGCCAGTTGTACGCAATAGCGTTCCAGCCACGGGTATCCATGTGGGTACGTTCAAACGCCTTGAGGGCCTTGGGGCCGCTAGGACCGTTCTGCACGCCGCTGTGATGCAGAACAATGCCCACAACCCTGGACGGCTTCAGGCGAGTAAACGGCTTTCGGGGCATGCGGGCGCCCCAGCCCGCACGTGTAATGATCGGTCGCATTGTGCTCCTAGATGCCTAGCTGAGCAGCAGCATCAGCGTCGGCTTGTGCTTGAGGTTCTAGCTGCGGAGCGTCGACGCCAACGCCGCCGCCCGCACCCAATGCTTGCATAGCTTGGCCGTTAACACCAGCAGGCATACCCTGCGCCTGAGGCGGCGGCGGTGGTTCTTGCAAGAACTTCTCAGGGTTTTTGATGGCAAAGCCGTCACGCAGCACAATACGCAACAACTCTGGAACGTTAACCTGGCCTGTCTGAATAAACGGTCCCAGAGCCTGCAACATCCCCAAAGCCGACTGGCGACGGAACGTCTCGTTCTTCGGGACAGTAGACCCCGCTTCTACACGGAAGTCGTACTGGCCCTTGATGTCTTCACGGGTGTACGGAACCCACAGGTTTGCACCGTCACGGCCAATAACCTTGGCAGCTTGCTCACCCGTAACATACTGCTGGTTGATCTGTAGAAGCTTCGTTGCCAGGTTCGCAATAAACGTCTCGACACGGTCCAGCTTCTCGGCGGTACGGACGTTTGCTGCGTCCTGCAGCAGGCTGGCTTCGGTAGCGGTGCGGCGGATCTGACCGCCGCCGCCACGCATAAACTCGGTAATGCCCGAAATGTCTTGAATGTCGTTTTCGATGGCCTGCGACCAGTTGTACAAGCCAGGGTCCATGCCGATCTGATTGACAGGCTGGATTACGTCAGCAAGCGGAACGCTGTCGTCTTCAACAAAGATCACTTCGCCGTCACGCTTCGAAGCGATCTTGGTCAGGTCAGACTGCGAAATGGCAGCCTTGCGGGCCAGGTACTTCCGTGCGTAACGGGCACGGTGGTTCATCATCTCAGAACGGGTCTTTGACAGTTCCTTGACCAGCGGGGCGATCATTTCAAGATCGCCCATCGGGTAGAAGTGGTCAGGCACCTCGTAATTGCGGATCATCTCAAACGGATGACCAAACGCATACGGCATCTTGCGAGGCCGAATCAGGTACTCGGCAGCGCCAGCCGCAAACGTACACATCGTTTGACGTGCCAAGTCGTAAAACTCAAACACTTCAACGAGTTCGTTGGACTCGTAGTTTTCCTGATGGCGAGCGTAGTGGGGATCTGCCAGCGTCAGCCCAGGCATAGCGTTGTCACGGGCTTTGCGGCTGTAAGCAGGGTCAGTTTTTACGTCGTCAATGTGGCGCACGATACGCTGCGCTACCCAACGAGCGTCTTCCAGCGACGTGGCTTCAGGGTTGACGAACATGTCGTGGGGCGAAATGCGCTCCATAACAGGTCGATCAACAATAGTTTCTCTGGAAGCCGCAATGATCTGACGTGCTAGTTCTTCGTCCGTGACAGGTTCACGTTCTTCTTCGGCAGCGATTGCTTGTTCGTCTGCCAAAGCAGCTTGGAACCTGAGAGCAAACTCTTCTTCAGTGAGTTCTTTCTCGGCTTCTTCGTAGGACCACAGCATCTTGCACCAGCCGTGACCCACAATCAGCGAGTCCTTGACGGCACGGCGGAACGGCTCCTGCATGCGGTAGCGTTCCCACTGGTGGTTGATCATGGCCTGCACAAACACAGCCCGAGTTTCTAAATCGGGTTGGTTGGCGGCTACAGCGATCTCAGGTCGAGAAACAGAGATAGCAGGGTAAATGACGTTGATCGTCGAAAACGCCTGGTTGATCGCAATGCGATCTTCGGAGGACCGTCCTGCCGTGGGAAAGATGGACTCACCACGGTAAAGGTCGACCATGTCGGTCCAACAGTCATCGTAACCTTCGGTTTCCCGCCACTCTTTAGAACGCCCAAGTTCCTGCCCGTAGTACGACAGAAGTTCTGCCTGTGGCTTCTGCTTCGGTTTGCGCCCGAAAACAGGCATGTTGTCTCCTACGAACGAGATGTGCGCTGCAACTCAGTTCCGTTTGCACGCGCATGATCTACTGATTCTTTGAGAGCGCCCATCTGCGTCCAGCCTTCAGCTGTCGACACACGGAACGGGCGCCCTCCCTTGCCCACAGGATCTCGCCCCTGAGCAAACTCGCCATGCCAATGCTTCATCTTGCAAGACCAAGACACAAGCTGGCCTTTGCCAGTACACGGCACTTCAAAGAAAGTGCGTGTCTCATGATGAAAGCGTTGGGCCGTGCCCCCACAGGGGCACGGCTCATACGTCAGATCCCACTCGGTCGGGAGTGGTTCTTCAGGTGCAGCGTCACGAATGCCCATCAGGCAAACGTATCAAATGTCCTGCGCGCCGCCAGGCTTGGCGAACCCACCAATCGGGCCACCCATAACGCCTTCAATCGTGCGAACGTCAGAACCCTCGTGCTGACTACCCACAGGCGCAATGCCGCCCTGAGCGTTGCTCGGCAGCTCCGAACCGCCGCCAGGCGCCGCAAAGCCACCCATGACTTCGCCGTCATGCGACTTCACCATTTCGCCAGCACCAGTGCTGTCGTACTGCAGTTTATCTGGACCCATTACAACTCCCGAATCTAGGGACAGAACATGTTCAAAGCACCCTGGACGGCGTCTAAGAAATCACCCAATCTTCTTCAACGTCAAAGCTGTTTTCCCACTTCTGCAGCTCCTGCTCGTACCACGCCAACGACATGTACGGGTACTCAACCTCTTCCTGATACTCAGGAGCGTAGGCAAACTCCAAAGCGTGAACAGCCAACGCCAACGAAATCACACGGTCATCATGCGGCGAACCAGACATGCCGCCACGACTGTTACGAGTAAACCGTGCCAACTCGGCACACGTCGCCACGGACGGCACCCCGTCCGAGCGACGTTCACGCAACCACTTATGCAACTCGTCAATCATCAACGGTTTCGTCACACGAGTCGTCTTCCAACCCCACTCCATCTGCCGTTTCTTGCTTGTCGAGTTCAACGCCATACGACGCCAAATACGCCTGTACCCCAACTTGCGCAACTCAGTCACAGTCGTCAGACCATGATTGTTGACCTCAGGCAAAATCAGCGCCGTGTTGTACCACGTCCCCAACTTAAACAACTCGTAAGCAAACAAGTCTGCTTCGATGTGGCCATGCCACTCAGCAACCACCCGAGACTCGTCGCCCACAGCCAACACATGTGCGCTGCTGTAGTCGCCATGTTTCAAACCTTCAGCAACGTCAGCACCAATCACATACGCCGTGTCTTCCTCAGGCAACTCCCACACATGCACAAACGACGACGATGAATCATTCTCAACCGCCTCAAACGTCCGAGGAAACTCAGGCCCAGGCCCCTCAAGGTTCAACGTCCACTCAGGCTCAATCGCATCGTTATTCAACTCCTCCAACAACTCCGAGTTAAACACCATCATGCCCGAACGAATAAACGCCTCAGACGGGTTCGACGGGTACTCCTGATGCAGCTGCCACTCAGGCAAATCAAACTGCTTCTGCTCATACCAAGCGTCGTTACGCTCAGTTACAGAATCCCAGCCGTAGAACATCGGTTTGAACACCGACTTGCCTGACTGGGCACGCACCCACAGATCTTCAAACTTGTTGCCAGACCCATTCGCAGTGCTCAACAGAATGAGCTGACCGCCAATATCGGCGGTCGGCTCAATCGAAGCCCACGCTTCACCAGCGTTCTCTAGGAACGCAAACTCGTCCACCACAATCAAACGGCCCGTGAAACCACGGGCAGGGTTGTTGCCCGACGGCAACGACAAGATCTCTGACCCGTTCGACAACTCAACCTTTGTCAAGTTCGACGTAGTCACACGAGCGCCCCTAGCAAGCACCCAGCCAGGCAAACGCTCCAAACCAAACTTGACCTTGCCCAACAACTCCTGCGCTTCACGCTCACCCTTAGAAAGCAGCATGACCCGAGTGTTCGGATGCCAATACGCCAACCAGAACACATAGAACGACACCAGCGTTGACCAGCCAATCTGACGGGCCTTGAGGGTGATGCTGTTTTCGCCGTCGACCCAACGGGTCAAGGCGGCAGCCTGAGACGGCCTGAGATTAAACAGGCGCTCTCCCTGAGGGTGCTGGATCATCCAGCAGTTCTCAGCCACCCAATGAGGGTCCGTAGCGCCACGGCGCCACGCAGCCTCCCTACGAGCAAGCTCCAACTGGTCCGACATCAAGCAGGCCCAATCTCCAACACGTTCTTGCCCTGAGCCAAATACGCCTGGAGTTGCTCATCCGACATCGACTGAAACCTGTCCTCAGCCGTCACCGTCACCTGAATCTGCGGCGGTCGCACCTTGTCAGCCAGCGACAGAATCATCTTCGACGCAGCATCCCACTTCGGATGATCAGGATCCGCAGCAATCTTCAACGCAGCCTGATAGATCGGAGACAACGCATCAGGCCCCAACACCGACTCGTCAGCCATCTTCGCCCACAACTTACGAAACCGCTCGTCCTTCTTCCAACGACGCAACGTCCGATCCGTAATGTTGTTCCGAGCAGCCCACTCCTTGTCAGACAACCTGTCGTGCCCGATCGAAGTCAGATTCTCCAGATACTGGTGAATCAACGGGTGAGGTTCTTCCTCGCCCGTAGCCGAGTTGTACGTCCACCTGAAGTCATTCGAAGTCTCATCAGCTTCCATGTCCACCCCGTGGACACCGTCCATCGGGGGGACCATCGTAGACGCCCTAACGGGCATCTAGAATGCCCAAAACAATGACATTTAATGAGCCGCCCCCACCAGGGGCGGCGAATGCTGGGGCTACTACAGCACGCCCAGCATTAGCGTAGAGTCTAGCAGACGACATTACGCAGTCGTCCAACTCTCAAACCTAGTGAAGCGTCGAATGCTGCGGGCCGCCTGGGGGGCGTCCCGCCGAGCGTAAGCGATAAGCTAGTTATCACACAGACGGCGTCCATCAATTTCAACATTTAACTAAACACTCGGACACCAAAGCGGACACCACTCGGAGATCTGAAAACAATCTGCAGATCCAAGGTAATATATACACGGGCGCAGGTGCCACCCCCCCCACTACCCCGCCCCCCCGTTCCGCATCGTTCCAACGCTTGCCCGACCCGACCCACCCTGCCGCTCTCTGTCATGGGATGGCATGAAAGTGCATGAAAGTGGGTGCA
>Ga0070751_1000372_pt1 | contig 29699 bp, 40 predicted proteins | sample VirMetDEL_Aug_28_FD_78514 | JGI IMG/M metagenome (GOLD analysis project Ga0070751, IMG submission 78514) | Aqueous microbial communities from the Delaware River and Bay under freshwater to marine salinity gradient to study organic matter... | ecosystem: Environmental > Aquatic > Marine > Coastal...
GATGATGACAACGCTCTTATGGAGGACTTCTAATATGAAAAACACAACGATGAAAGCAGCAACACTTGCAGACATGGTCGGCTTGTTGAACCAGTTGGAATGCAAGTTGGCAACACTGGATGCTTTGGACCGCGACTTTACACAAGACGGCAGCTTTGACCTTACAGATCAAGTTAGCACAATGACACGCAGCTTGAGCCGTTTGACTGATGCTGTAGTCCGTGCCAACCGTGTTAATGGTGTAGACGCAGAGTATGATCATCTTTTTGGGGGGACAGCATAATGTATGAAGTCCGCGATTATCTAACTGATGAACTCGTAGCCATGTGCAGCCGCAAACAGGATGCGGTAGCACTGATCCGCACAGGATTGGACAGCCAAAAATTAATTGTAAAAAAAGTCGAAAAAGATCAAAAAAGAGGTTGACATTCTGAGAACGAATGACTATATTATATGTATAGGGCAAACAAGCAAAGAGGGTACAAAATGCTTACAGCACACCAAACACAGCAAATCATGTTCAAACTTCGTTGCGCCGCAGAGCGTGACCCTAACGATGTGATTGCCAATGCTTGCAGCCAACTTGCATTTGAACTAGAACTGCCACGCCGTGCAACTGAACTAACAGACATGGACCGCCAGCTTATTGCTTACGCATTTAAGAAAGACTATGCACCATTGAAAGGAGTTGCAGCATGAAGACCGTAGATCAAACGCTGGAGCAGTTGGACAACCTGTTGGATGATGTGGACGAACTGATCAATGAGCTGCCACTGAGCAACGAGCGCAAGCATCAACTCACCAGTATGCTATACAACCTGTGGATGGAAGTAGAACACGACATAGAACTGCGTCCCACAGACTTTGCATAAACTGGTTGACAACAAACACTGCATGTCGTAAAGTATACACATAGGGCAACAAGACAAAGAGGAGCAACACATGTCTTACACCGTAACAGAACTCAAGAACATCGTAGCTGAAGCACAAGCAGAAGCAGCCGCTGCCGCAGAACAATATGAAAACAAACACTTTCCCAATAGTGGCTGGGGAGCATGTGGCTTTGCTTGGGTAAACATCTACTCACACAATGATACAAAGCTGAAAGGCAACAGCAAGCTGGGCCGTGCGCTAAAGGCAGCAGGTGTTACACAGGACTGGACTCGTACCTTTAGCATTTGGAATCCTAGCAAGTATCCTACACAGAACGTGGACACGCTAGAAGCAGGTGCACGAGCAGCAGCAGCAGTGTTCAAACGCTATGGCTTCACAGCATATGCAGGTTCAAGATTAGATTAATTTGTGTTGGCGTTGGTCAAGAACTATGGTCGCTCGGGCGGCCATTTTTTTTTGGCAGGTCGGTAGAGAAAAAATAAAAAAACGATCGAGGCCGGCCGGCGTAATAAATGTAATAAAAACAATGACTTAGCAGTAGCTTAATGGGGTGTAGAATTCACCACCCTGAAACTATAAGTACTTCCCTATAATTTTTTGCGCAGCAAATTTTTTTACCCTGTAGGACCCTTTTCGAAGGAAAGCGGCTCTCAGACCCATTTGGGGACAAAAGTCTTTTTGTCCTCTATCAGAAGAGTGATATCACTCTTGTATTAACGTACTCGATCCGATCTACTGCGAGTTCACGGAGTGCTCGAGCTGTACAGCGTATGCTGGACATTCAACGTGTATAAATATTTGTATGAATCAATACTTTGTTCAAGTACACAGAGCATCGCTAGATCCATTCAATTACCCACATTTGGGTAAAGTTCAGTATTTCAAAGTAGAATTAATCTATCATGGATTTCGATTGATAGAGCATCCAGACTTTCCAGGACCATATAGAGCAAGATTCATAGCATTACATAGTAAACGGTCAATGATAAGTTATGTAGCATTAAAGTATACGGATGTTGATTTTTCTTATAAATACCTTTAGGTATACAGCGTTATAGACCCAATGGACGGTATAGTCTTTTTGCGTAGGATATAGTCGCTATGTTATTATAAAAGCATTGTGAGATCTACGCTGTATACCAGTAAAACACTTCACCGCTTCGTTAGATACCATATGACGTGTCGTTAGGCACCGTATGACACGGTAAGGGATTTTTTTATTTTATATATCCAAATAGTAGTGTGGGTGCTAAAACCGCAAGCAGCTACGCTGCTGTTAGGAAAATGCGTTTACCGCAAGCGGCTTTTTGGCGGCGCAGACCTTTCAGGCTTTTGGGCTGTTTCACTCGTGTATTATAAATATCGTGATGAACGTATTACCCGCTTGGATGGCCACAGGTTTGCTGCCATGTGATTATTCACCAGATCATTGTATAGTTATAGATCAATACACTGCTGAACAAGGTTACAATAGACTTTGCAGTGAAGTAGGTCATGTGGAACGCACATGGGATATACCAGATCCTGTGTACATAGACTTCAAGTGTGGGCATTTTTGGCAATGGGATTTGTTGCGACAACATTTGAGACCAGGAGATGCACAGGTATTACATGCAGTTAACGATCTGTTCAAACCACCTGATACACATCATAGTTGGTGGGAAGGCATTGATGAATTGTGTGCTTTGCCCAATCAACACAGCATACACTTGGATCTAGTCAATAGATGCGTCACTGATGATCATGCAGGTTTACAAGCTGTGTTGTTGAATACCAATTTCTTTACTATACAATACACTGCTGTAGGCACGGATAATTGGGGCACAACTTGGCAGTTGCGACATCCTCTTGTGGGGCAAACATTTACCAGGATATACGACGACTAAATATTACATGAGGGGTTCGATTGCAATATTCGTGTTCTTGGGTGCCTGTGGGACCATTGACACAAAAGACTCGGTTGTAACAGCGCAACCATATATAGGATTAGAAGAACGTGCAGATAGATCAGAGATACGTGCATTTACGGGCGTTGATCCTGTGCGTACAGAATGGTGTGCAGCCTTTGCCAATGCTGTACTAGAACTAGACGGTATTCCCAGTTTAAATGATCAAACACGTTATCCACCGTTGATGGCACGTAGTTTTCTGTATTGGGGAACTCGTGTAGAACGTGTTGATATACAGCGTGGAGATGTAGTTGTTTTTCCTCGAGGAAATCAAGGTTGGCAAGGACATGTTGGATTTTATGTCAAAACACAAACACACAACGATCGAGAATACTGGGTAATACTAGGAGGCAATCAAGAAAACCGTGTGCGTTATGATTTGTTTGATCCTCACAGAGCAATTGGTATTAGACGTCATATGTCTCCTGTCGCCATTGCGCAAAAGTAAACAATCTTGCATCTGTACAATTGATGTAATCTGAGTTGTTTTGGTGTCTAACAACTCCGCTACCACTGACTATGTCGCCGTCTCTATACTGAAACGGCTTTTGTATGGTTACATCTACGTATTCACCATAGTTGGTGCCCAGTGTGAGGAATGTAACATAGCGTCCGTTGCGGCCACGGAATGTTCTACCGTTGGCAATAACACCAGCAAAGTTTACACGTTCTAAGAAACGCTGTTGTACACCTAGTCCACGTGGAAATCCTCTGTGCCACCAACCAGGTTCAGTTAGTATGTTTCGTCTGTGTGCTTCTGTTTGATACACCCAGCTTCTATAGCTTCCTTGGCAGTGACGGAGGTTGGCTCTCCAGAAGGCTTCTGGGTTGTGTGCTTTTTGGTATGCCAGTGCCCAGATGAGTCTTCCGAGATTAACAGCATGAGCGCGGCATAGTCCGAAACCGGATAACTCCTGTAGTGCAGCCATGGCCTGTGCTCGTTGAGGGTTGTTTCCCAAGCGTTCCACAAACTCCAAAATCTTTTCATCATTCTTTTTGGCAAACGCCCTACGGTATGAATCAGCTTCATATGCATCTACTCCTATAATGCTACTTATAATTTCTATAGCATCGTCTTCAAATACAATGCTGTCTTGTGTTGCTTCTTGCGACCAGTCTTGGAACACTGCTGCTTTTTGTCTTCCGCTCATAGCAACAGGTCGTACAAGGGCTGTAGCAAACACACAATCCTGTACACAGGTAGGTTGTATTGCACGGAATAGTCTACGCATAGCAGGGCTTTCCCCTTGTGTAACACCTAGTACATCGCCTCTAGCAAGCAATGCTGCTGTTGCTGCATCCTCTTCAGGATAGTCTTCTAATGCTGTATGCGGGTCTATTTCCAGTAGTTGACTCAAGCCTCTATTGGCCAGTATGTCAACTTTGAGGTGTTCAAGATCCTCAACTTCGTGTTTGTCTAATAATATTTGGTTGTCTTCTGAGATAAGTGATTTAGGTAGTTTTCTAGTGAACATAACGATGCCTCCACAATGTTTTGATATTGCTCTTTTTTTGCCTAGTAATTTACGCTCTATGCGTTTTGCTTCTGTAGGATCTACACCTACTGATTCATATGTAAAGTTTCTAGGAAGTCTACCTGTGGCGCCCAATCGTTTGGCTGCCTCACGTTTGGCACTTTTTGGTTTGTACGTGACATAGTTGCTCAACCTTGCCGTCATGCCGGGCCACTTTTTGAATATGCGATTCATAACTTCACCTTGTCGCCAATGTTCAAAATCGATATCAACATCCGGTAGGTCATCACGCAGTGGGTTCATAAACCGTGCCACAGGTATCTTCCACTTGATGGGATCCACGTCTGTAATCCCAAGCAAGTAACACACTAGACTACTGCCCGCTGATCCACGTGTCATGTGTTTGATATCAGTGGTAAGATCTATAATGTCACAAATTTGTAGGAAGTATTCTGTGAAGCGTAGGTCTAGTATTAACTCAAACTCTTCAACTAGTCTCTCTTGATATTCTGTACCTTCAGGTACTGGCCTTTTAAATCTGTCATAAAGCCTTTGTATATTTTCTAAATCTGTTTTCATGTTAGCCTCTTGTAGTCTAAATATTTTGCCTAGCGTTTTTTAAACGCAAGTTATTTAGTCTCAAGATTCGTTGGCAAAAATAATTTTTGATTAAGATCCTAAATTACTCAAAAAGTTTCTTAATTGTGTGCTGTCTGCTTCTGCACGAATTTTGCCTACCGTGTCGCCTTCGCTGGGATCTTCTTTTTCAACTGCGGGTGTATTATTGCGCTTGATTTGATCAAATACGGTTGACTTGCGTTTCTCAAATTCTTTGTATTCTTCATCCTCGCCTAAATCACGTATACGTAAACTATCTACATCAAATTCTAAATCAATCTTTTGTCCAACACCACTACTACTACGTGTTTTCATAAGTTGTATTTGATAGCGTCCACGCTCACGCATTGCTCTACTTGTAAAGATACCAATCAAATTATCTGCTGTATTGATCTTTGAAATACCACCAGATATGTGACTATGGTCAAATTCAATTTCTTCAACTGAACTTCTGTTCAACTGCGATGCTGTAACAAACACCGTATTAAGTTCCATAGCCAAGTTACGCAGTTCTTCTGATACATACTTGTCCTTAACAAACAAGTTCTCTGCTGAAATCTTAACAGCATTTGGATGCATCAAATCCAAATAGTCTACTAGCACAACATCAAGTTTGCGTCCAGTCTTAATCTCATACTCTTTGATGTATGCTCTTAAATCGTTTGCGTTCTTACCTGTGGGCATATACTTGACTTGGAATGCACCTGCTTTCTTGCCAATCATCTTGACTTTCATTTCAACATCGTCAATGCTTTTAAAAATGTCACGACTTGCAATATCAGTTGTCATTGAATCTACACGCATACTAACCAATGCTTCACTAAGTTCAAATGTTAGATACAACACGTTCATACCTAGCAAGCACCAGTTCACACCCAAATTAGCCAAGAACAAACTCTTACCTGAACCCGAACCACCTGCAAAAATGTTTAGTTCGCCTCTGTTAAATCCACCAAACAATTTCTTATCTAGTGCTGGCCAGCCTGTGCTAACTTGTCCGTTTTTGTCTTTAATACCTTCTAGTCTAGCCCTTGGATCTGCAAAGTAATCTGTGCCCAAGTCTTTTTGCAACCCAATTTGTACAGCCTGTTTAACCAAGTCCTCACACGCACCATACTGCCCTTTTTCCAACAAGTCTGCACTTTTAAGAATAGCTGCTTCTAATGCTTTATGTTTGCTAAATGTTTCAAAGTCTTGCAACAACCAATCATAATGATTCTCTTGCAGTTGCCCTGGATCTTTTAAGTCGCTGTTAGTAGCAGCATTAACCATATCAAATGTTGGAAGTGCATTGTGTTCTTCCACATAATCCTTTACAAATTTTGCTGGATCTTGTAAGCGTCTATCAAATGTTTGCGGATCAAACACACCTTGACAGCGCACAAAACTTTCTGCGTCTGTCATAAACATTTCTAAATATACTTTTTGTATATCATATCCATAATCTGTATTTTGTCTAGTTGCCATTCTTTACTTCCGTGATATGAGATTGTGCTTTTACTTGTCCGCATGTCTTGCAATATCTAATTATAACACAAAACTTGTGGTTGTCAATTTCAATTATTTCTTTATGTTGCTCTTGTATTACGTTTTTGCAGCAGCCGTACATACTCTAACTCCATATTGTTTTTCAAATTCTTGTGCGTCTTCAACGGTATTTACAATAGGTTTGCCTTTGATGTTTAGGCTAGTGTTTAGCAGTATAGGACAACCTGTTTCTTCGTACCAACGTTCTAGCAATTTTCTAAAGCCCACGCTTTGATCTGCAGAAACTGCCTGTACCCTAGAGGTGCCGTCCCCGTGGACGATTGCAGGTAGTCCAGGATCTGTGCAAGTAGAAGTGTATTGCATAAAGGGTCCTGTTGGTCCGTCAAAGTAATCTCGGGCATGTTCGGCAAGGACCGCTGGAGCAAAAGGTCTGAAAAGCTGTCTCTTTTTGATGTTGTTGACTCGGTCTTTGATGTCGGGTCCTCTAGGGTCTGCAAGGAGGGAACGGTGTCCAAGTGCTCTGGGGCCGAATTCAGCAGCCCCATTGGCAACACCAACAATACCAGTAGTAAGTAGTTCCTGTAATGCTTCTTCAACTGGATAGTCTCCTTGAATAGTATGTCCTAAATATGGACCCGGCCACGAAATGTGTTGACGCCAATGAGCAAGAGGAGCACCTATAGCACTGCCTGCATCACCCGGGTTGGGCATAATCCAAACATCATTCCAATCTTTGTAGATTGTACTATTAGCTGCACAATTTAAAGCACACCCACCCATTAACACAAGGTTACCCGATGGCGATTTCCACCTAGCCCAGTTACTTATCACTTTCAATAAGTACGCATATATTGCTTGTACAGCAGCCGCTATGTCCATAAGATCCTGGGGGCTATTAAGTTCTGGTCGCCACCACATGCAGCCCCTATGTAAGTTATGTTTAAATTTTATACGTGGGCTGTTATCCTGATCAACAACGTGAATAAATTCTTTCATTATTTCGTCAAAAAAACGTAGGGGGTCACCATACGCTGCCATACCCATAAGTATGTATTCATCCTCCTGTGGCTTTAGGCCTATTCTTTGCGTAAACGCCGAGTACCAGAGTCCGATTGAATGGGGATACCGTTGACAAAATACACGCTTAAGGCCTTTTTCTTCTGACGCATTCCAGATAGTGAGTGTATCAAATTCTCCAATGCTGTCGATAACAACAACGCTGGCGTCAGTAAAAGGCGAAGTATAATAACCGGCAGCAGCATGGGCAAGGTGATGATCAGTATAGCGAATAGGAGCAGATATACCATAAGATCGAAGATACCGACTAATGTTGTTTTTACCCAAGTATTTGAATCCTTGCCCTGCTCTAAGTTGTCTAAGAGTTTTGACAAAGGGTCTTTCATACCAAATAATTTCATCTGGCTCTCCATATTTTTTTGCTTCACTTATTAATTTATCATTTAAATGTGCATCGTTTTTTACACCACTATAGCGTTCGCTATGACTGGCAAATAGTAGCTCTATACTACCATTAGCCCACGGTCTATGATAAAATACAGCTAACGCTGCATCGTGGCTGTTAGCACTTATACCCCATGTAATCATGTTGTATATCCTATACTACTTAAAAATATTTTATCTTCTTTGAATGTTTTTTCCATAAAGAATCTTTGTTGATTATACACAATTATGTCTTTTACGTTGTTGTACAGCTCGTGTATTTCGTCTAAAGATAATGCACTTATTCTTTCTATTTCATTATTAATAAATTGTATACGTGCATTTTTATCTTCTATCTTATCATATGCTTCATTGAATAACCCATGATAGGTTTTATATCCCCAATTATGCAAAGTATCAAGTGTTTTTGGATTGCCAATAATAATAAAAGGATGACCATTTATAATTGGTTTAAATGTTTTTTCTGATATAAAAGTAGTGTCATTTGCTACACTTGTTTCAGTTACAACACTAAAATATGCTTGTTTGTATAAGTGATATAGGTTAGGGTTAGTTGATGTAAATAAATTAAAATCTGGTATATCTAAAACTTTAGGCAAAGGATGTTTACGTAACACTCCGATGTCTTTTGTTAATTCATTATTAAACGCATTCTTTGTAGACTCAAAAATAAATTTTAAACCTTTTGGATGATTATCTAAACTCCATAGGAATTTATCTGCTAGATTGTTATTAAGTAAATGACTTACATGCACAACACGATGAGGACGAGGAATACGATTTAAACTAAGCCATGTATACTGCCTTTTTAAATCAAACGGAACATTTAAAGTTTGTATTGCTTCGTTCTTAGATTTTTTTTCAAACCAAGGAATATATATCACAGGTATCGAAGTTTTGTAGTAATCAATGTGTCTACAATTACCAGTAAGTAAAATCACTTTGTGATGAGATATATTTTTGTCATTACAAAATTTCTCTAATAGATTTATGTCAGTGTTGTAACCCTCGGTTGCAGCACCTAGTATCAAATAAAAGTTTTTGTTTTCAACAAGTTGTTGAATAACATTATTTGGAATAGTTGGCAAAACTTTAGAATGATACTTTTTAATATTTCCATTACAACTTATTTCATATAAAACAAGATTATTTTTTATATCTTCGAATGATATTAATTCGTACTTAATCTTTTGCATACCTAAATAACTAGACAGCCAAAATTCATTAGTACCTTCTAAATTACTTGGGTGTTGAATTATTGATATCATGCTGCGTCAATGGCCGCCTGCATTAGTTTTTCTGGTAAACTGCATAACCAAATATACGGTACCCAAAATAGAATGTTATAGATTATTAGTTCTATCATTGTGAACTTTCTCCCAATACTCATCATTTGTCATTAGTGGACGCTTTGCTAGTTCTGCTTCTCGTGCTATTCTACGTTTACGTGCTTGACGAATACCCCACCAAAAGTATAGTCGCCAAAACAACTTTGTACCCATTAACCATTTCTTCATTTGTAGATAAACGGGTCCTGTTCTCTAAGTTTTTTTATACGCTTTTTGAATTCACGTTCTTCTTTGATATATCTATACGGATATAAAATCCAACTCCATAGTCTTTTTAACCAAACCATTTTTTCGCCTTTAATCTTATTTTTAATGGGCTGCTTTCAGCAGCACTTGCAATACTATACAATGTATATAGCCTTCCATATTTTGCTACTGCATCACCGATGTCATTTACTTCTGTATCCCAGTCTGGTAAACTAACATGCCAACCTCTATCGATAGCCTGCTCCACCAACTTGCTTCCGGCTTTATCTCTGTCTGGAACAACATATATATCTTTGTTAAGCCTGTTAAGTAATAGTGCTTGTGCGTCATTAATATCGCTTCCTGTAAGTGCGCAACCTTCTACGTGCAGTGCATCAATAGGACCTTCGCATACTATACAAAACACTTTATTAGGACCTTGTGCGTCTAAGTTAAACACATACCCAGGTTGCGAGTCAGTTAGATACTTAACCTTGTTATCCTTAATTGTACGGGCTGTATATCCAACTATACGACCCTCGTAGTAGAAAGGTATAATAAGTCTGTCACGATAAGCAAGTGTTGGCGACCAGTGATAATCTATGTCCTCGATACTTAAATCACGTTCTAACATATATTGAAAGCAACGTGTGATTCTTTCGTCTAAATGACCAGCCTCTGCCCACATGTGTTTGGACAATGGCTCTGCACCTTCTGGTAATTGTGTAGTTGCAAACTCTGGCAGTTCAACAGAATATTTTTGAACTTCGACGCCTTCGTTTTCACGCATTACATCCAGTGCAAGTTTTGTAATATCTTGATCAGGAACGTTTAACCATTCCAAAAGTTTTTTGAGTTTGTAACTAAGATTACGTCCTGGTTGCCAACTTGCTTTGAAGCCGCAGTTAAAACAATGATATGAAATAACTTCGCCTTCATATATGATACCGCCTCTGCCTCTTGTATCTGCATTTTCATTATTGTGAACACAACAAGGCGCATTGAAACTGGTCCACCCACTAGGAGTAGTTTTGCGCTTTGCAGGCAGATATAGTGTCAAGGTGTCAGATACGATGCTCATACATATATATTAGCATCGTATTATAGTATTGTCAATGGTTTAATTGTATACGTGTTATGTCGCCATCAGTCCAGTTTGTAACTTTAGCTCTTACCCAAACATAGTTACCTGTGAAGTTGTATATAAAACTTCCTGTTGCATAACTACTAGAATCATCTGCACTTGTTAGATTTGTGTTTAAAGTAAACCAATCATCAGCAGTAGGTTCTACTGCAAGTGTTGCTTCCATGTCAATTGATCCTATAAAGCCATTTACTGAATATTGCACCGTGTGAAATCCATCGCTACGTCCATAATAGCCGTCGCCTTTGTACTTGTCACCTGTTACGGTTTCTGTTGTACTATCACCTGGATGAGTTTGATTTGATAATATTGTTTCACTAAATGCCATAACGTATTTACCTTAATTTCTAATTAATATTTTTGATATTTTGTCCGTAGGATCAGTTGCAGTTTTAAATCTTAAAAAAGTAAATACGCCGTTAAAATTTAAAGGAGTTGGCTCTGATTCAGATCCTGTAAGTGTAAGAGTAGCAACTTCTGCCCAGTTTGTATCCAATGTAACTAAATTTTCTAATGTACCTTCAACAACTATATCACCAGAAAAAGTATCTGTATAAAATGCTGCTGTGTGTAATGCACTATTTCCGTTTATTCCTGGTTGAGCATCAATTGATTCAGTATACCAAACATCGTTGTCTGCTGTAAACGATTGTAAATTATAACTTGCTAAAGGTCCAGGAAATGTCATTCCATCTAAGTACATAGTTCCTTTTGCTTCAAAATGGTCACTGCTGTATGTTAAAACTTTTTCTCCAGTGCTGTTAACTAGATAAATTGCATATTTTAAATATTGTTGTTTTAGATCTAACAATTCATTTTCTGTTAATGTAATTGTAAACACGCCTTTTTTACTTTTTGTTTGGAAAGTAATTTCAGTTCCAGTAGGAACAGCGTCAGTAGCAGATTTATTCATAGTCACGGTGTTGTCAGTTACATCAGTTACCAGTGTGTTATTTTTGATGTAGGTTCCACTTACAAACATACCTGCTGTAATATTACTTGTACTTGAAAATGTTAATGTTTTATCGGGTGCAGTTTCTACTGCACTAGTTGTTCTTGTAATTGCATCGTCTAAAACGTTGCCTTCTTTTTCTAATACAAGAACATTGTTTTCAGTAAACACCATAATCTTTGGTGTATACCCACTTAAATTTATAGGCTTTTGATCATGATTACGTACTTCAAAATGTACTACATTATCAATGCCTCTATATACTTGTAAATTTTTTTGATACACTGGTCTATACTCCGTCACGTAACCTGCCAAATTGGCTAGAACAACAACTTTGTTATTTGCTAAATATCTATACATTTTTTGCATTGGCTGGAACCTTTTTATATAAGTATTTATGGTAATATGTTATTAAAAGATATTGAAACAAAATTTCCTTATTTGAGCGTAGTCGCCTATGGCGGCAACGAATACGTGGGTATTATTGTAAATCAAGATAGTATTGTAACAACTATGTATGTTTACACCAAATTACGTACCGAAGAACACAAATGTTTATTATTAGAACTAGGTGAAATTTGGTGGTGGGAATCTAATAGAATGATTCCTATAAACATTTTTCTACGTAGTGAGATTCATGAATTAAGTTATAGTATGATGACTATGAATTCTAAAGATGTTAAAGTAGTAATGGGTCATTGTGTTAATTTAAATAACTTGACAATAAAAAGAGTAAAACGTAAAAGTGTGCAAGTTATGAGACGGTCTGCTGTTCGTTAAGTTGTTCACAAATTAAATTCATATGAACTACAACACTAACAGCATATGCAATAGCATGTGCTTTCTTAAAATAGTAACCACCGTCAGTGGGAGCGACCCACACTTTTTCTAATATCGTTGGCCAAGTTTCGTTAACAAGATGGCGTTTGGCCGGCCGTATCATCGCTAGTACTGCTGCTAATTGTTCTACGTTTGTCGGCTTTGTTTTGCGTAATATTTCTCCGTGTCCGGAGATATGAAAGATAAGATCGGTGAAATCGTCGTGTTGTAAAAGACTCCATTCTGGTTCCTTGTTCATTAAACGTTGTAAATGTTCTTCGTCCTTAACATCATTGTAAATGCTAACATTAAGAAAGTCTAGTTTGAAGTAGCCTCTATCTTCTGCTGTCTTGTAATCAATAGTAGCCAAGTTGTCAACAGGGTTGTGCGGACACTCGGTTACATACACACCAGTATTGTGTTTTTTACCTGTATCTAATTTTGCTACACGGTGTTGTATCTTGTCTAATATAACACTGCGATCAGCAAAGTCGATGTCAATATCAGGCATCTTCACGCTCCATTGCATATCTCCACATTTCACTATCAGGTACACGATTCCAATGCTTTTCGCCTTCTTTAGGCGTAGCACCAATATACTGCTCTCCTGTCTCTCTGTCAATCAATAACCACTTTGCTGGTGCTTTGGTTTTAACAATCAGTTCAACAGGTTCATCAAGTTCGTAAACTTGTACATCATCTTGCAATTTTCTAAAATTCATATATTTGCTTTCTCGACTATTGTTTTAACTAATTCAACATCTTTCGGTTGTCTTTTAAAACGTAATGCCCAATGACTTGGATCTAAAACAGCATTCAACATGCTTAATTGTTCGTCATTAAAATTACTTAATGCAGTTTTTCCACTTGTACAATTCAATACTAACCAAGGCGAAATTTTTCCATCTTTAATATCCCATGTAATTCTATTTGGTGAAGCATACAAGAAATAATGATTATACATACTATTCTTTTCTTTAGCCCATTCGGTCATTGTATTTATTGAACGCTCTAATGCAGTTTCTACACCTTCTTTGCGAATAAGTTCAATGGCGTATTTTTCATACATTTCTTCTCTACACCAGTGATCTAGTTTTACGTTGCTAGTAACTACGTAATCAATATACTTGTCAGGATAGAGAGGCCGTACATTGTTAACAAAACTACCAAACTTAACAAACGCATTGTAGAAGGATGACTTAACAAATTCTTCATATGTCTTATCTTTCTTGTGTCCTGCACTCAGCTTGTAAAATCTTTGAAATGCATAAAAGCCAACCTGTACACGTTTTTCATCTTTTTGTAGCCAACGTCTCTTTGGCTCGCACATATGCGCTAACAATGTACTTTCTTTCATATAACTTTTTGAACAATATTCACAAGTGTATTTAGATGTCAACTTTTTCGTAACCGTGTTCTCGGGCGAGTTCTTTAATTTCTTTTTTTGTAGATATTCTAGCAAGTGTTTCTACCTCGTCCATTTTCATATCTGGATATATTTGTGATAACAAATTTACTGCTTTGCTGCTATCGTCTTTTTTCTTTTTTAGTCCAATCCACGGATGGAATTGTGTTTTACCTGTTTTGCCAGCAACACATAATAATTGCCATTGCAGTTTTACATGATTAGTGCCGCCTAGCACATTCCAGTTCTTGTTGTAGTATTCATTAACCTTGAACACTGCTAGTGCAGTTTTTTCATAGTTGCCTTTTACACTACTAATATAACGGTTCAAGTTCCATAAGTCAAGTTTTATATCCTTCTTGCCATCATCTCCAGCAGCGTCATACAACTCTTTGATGCCCATATCGATAGCAGGGATAAGTTCTTTAAACAAGTCTAGTTCTTTATTTGGCATTTGTTGTTTTTTTCTTTTTCTTTGAACCAAATGTATATACAATATCTTCGGTGATAGCACCTGCTTCACAAATTGTAATTTTATTATTTTTTAACCATTGTTCGATTAACTTTTTATCTTTATTGTCTATTAGTTCTCTAGCCATTATTTTTTTCCCACTTTTCTAAATCCTCTGGCGTGTTAATTTCAATACCGTCAAACTCAACTTCTACTACACCAATTTTATGTCCGTTTTGTATCCAACGCAGTTGTTCTAGTTGTTCGATATCTTCCTCTGTGTATTTAATGCTTGTGGTATAAACAATCTTTGCTTCTCTGTTGTAGCCATACACACCTAAGTGGTGATCACCGTATGTAAGACTTGCACGTAAAAACCAATGTGCTCTACCTCTACTATGGATCATTTTAACACTATTTGGATCATTTCGCAAGTTAAAATCCATGGGCGTATATGCGGTTGCAATATCACTACGTTGTAGTTCGCCTTCTACTGCACGTATGATATCTTCAGTGATATCAGGCATGTCACCTTGTACGTTAATATATCTATCATATTGTAGTACTTTGTCAATAACCTGCATACAACGTTCTGTGCCATTTTCTGCTTCACCTGTCATAAGACATCTATTAGCACCCATATAGTTGTAAATGTCTTGATGATCTGTAAGTACATATGTATCTAGTCCTGTAGCAGCACACTTGTTATAAACGTGTTCTACTAGTGGCACGCCATTTAATTTGGCCATCATTTTACCAGGAAATCTACTACTGGCATATCGTGCAGGTATTAGTATTGCTGTTGTCATTCGAATCCTTTTACGGTTTTATTGATATGATATAATTGTCGTACGGTTTCGACAAAGTCTTCTAAGCGTAACATATTAGGTCCATCACTTGGAGCGTTATCTGGATCAACATGTACTTCTAAGAAAAAGTTATCAACGCCCATGCCAGCAGCAGCACGAGCAAGAGCTGGAACATAATCCCTATTCCCACCACTGCTGTCACCTTGGCCTCCTGGCTTCTGGACTGAGTGTGTGACGTCAAATACCACAGGAACAGAAAAATTGTCACGCATATACTGGATGCCAGTAAAATCAGTGACCAAAGTATTATACCCAAAACTAGTACCCCTTTCGGTTATCCAAACTTCTCTAGCACCTTCAGTTTTACTTAGTATACCTTTAACATCCCAAGGTGCCAAGAATTGCCCTTTTTTGATATTTACAATTTTATTTGTTTTACATGCTGCTTGAATTAAATCTGTTTGTCTACACAAAAATGCAGGAATCTGTAACACGTCGATTGCATAATTGAATTGATTACATATTGCTTTTATCTGCATAACATCATGTACGTCTGTTAATGTTTTAACATTTATTTTTTCTTTAATATCAATAAAGTCTTGCATAGTTGCAGGCATTCCTACTCCACGTTTGCCTGCTATGCTTGTTCTATTTGCTTTGTCAAAACTTGCTTTAAAAATATATTCAATGTCAAACAAGTCACATACACGTTTGCACTCCGATGCAATCTCTAAACTTTGTTCTAGTGTTTCGTGTTGACACGGTCCTGCAATAATACGCATTACCAACCAATCCTTTCCCAAGGTACATCTTTGTTGCCAAAGTGTCCGTATGTACAATTACTACTATACTGGTGAAAGTTAAACAAGTCAAATCTATCAATAATGCCTTTTGGTGTTAGATCAATGTTTTCACGAATAAAACGTTGTATACTACGATTGTGTCCATTTGAATCAACATAGATACTAGTAGGTTCTTTTACACCGATAGCATACGATAACTGAATTTGACACCAGTCTGCCATATCATCTGCTACAACATTCTTTGCTAACCAACGAGCCATATAGGCTGCACTTCTATCTACTTTGGTGGGATCTTTGCCACTAAAAGCACCGCCACCGTGAGGAGCAAAACCGCCATAAGTATCAACGATAATCTTACGTCCAGTAACACCAGCGTCACCATCAGGCCCACCAATAACAAAGTTGCCAGTAGGATTAAGATGCCATATAGTATCTTTATCAACTAATTCTCCTAGTACTTCTTTTGCCACATGTCTTGCACAATTTTTTGCTTGTGTGTTTTTATCTAGTTCGTGCTGTGTACTTATCACAACTTGATCAATGCGCTTAACTTTGCCACCTTCGTATTCGACACTAACTTGAGATTTTGCATCTGGACGCAAGCAAGGAGAAAAGTTTTTAAGTTTTTTTAGTATTTCGTGAGCGTAGTAAATAGGTGCAGGCAGATATGCTTCATTATCATTACAAGCATAGCCAAACATAATGCCTTGGTCGCCTGCACCGAAGTCATCAGTTCCTAGTGCAATGTCAGCACTTTGGCTGTGGATCTCATTGTAAATATTTAATTTGTCCCAATGAAAACCTCTCTGCTCATAACCAATCTCTTTAACTTTATTGCGCACAATTTCTTTGACTTCTTCTTTGCTCACATTAAAGTTTTTTACTTCGCCCGCCAATGTTACATGATTGGTAGTTACAAGTGTTTCAACAGCAACACGAGTTGTCTCGTCTCCTGCTTTCAACCCAGCATCAACTAGTGCATCTGAGATTTGGTCTGCAACCTTATCTGGGTGACCATCACTAACACTTTCGCTAGTAAAAATGTAATTGTTCATTTATTTTCCTTTACCATATAATATGTTGTTACTAGTTTCTGCATTTGTTTTTTTAATGTTGGATATTCTTTTGCTAGTTCCATCATTTCTTGCCAATCTGCATAACTAAATAGGTTACCTGTTGCTCTACTTACAGCATCTGCATCTCCGCCGATTATCCATCTGTCATATAGCTCATTGTATGGAGGATCTCGATACCTAGCGTAAACTACGCCATCAGCACGTTCATATATTAGTGGCTGGCCGGGTATCAGATCTGGTGCTCTCATGTTGCAGATCCAACGGTCCTTCTCACTATATCATTATGGTTAAACTCTGCCCAGTATAGTTCAAATGCTACACCGTCTTCAAGTCCTTCAAACTGATGAATAACACCTGGCTTTACTTGTGTAAAATCGCCTGGGCCTAAAATAGTTTCATCAACTAGATTATAATCCTTTTGCCATACACGCACTAGCATTTTGCCTGATTCAACAAAGAAACCATTCCACTTGAATCTGTGTTCGTGTTCGCTACACTTGTAGCCACCTTTGAATTCAATACGGTGAAACTCTAACACACCGTTAGCGTGGATAAGTTCAGTTTGTCCCCAAATCTTTCCTGCTTTCATTTTGTTCTCCTATAATAATTTACCAAAGTCAACAATTTCGCATTGTCTACTAATATCTTTAACAAAGTATGCACAGAAAGGATTTTCACCTTCTGTAATTGGCACACTTAACAATTGCCCGTTTTTCATTTTTGGAAAATACCATTTAACATCATTATAAAAATTAACTATTTCAATTGTACCAAATTTTGGTTGATAACCTGTAAGTGGATTAAAAAGGAATGCTTCAAAACCTCTTTCATTTAAACTTGTTAAAGGTAGTACTTCTAAGTCACTTCCTGCATGACTACAACCAACTGCAATACACCAATCTAAAGGCATTACAATTTCATTACCGTTGATTTCAATTACTGCTGCTGGTGAGTTAAAACTTTCTAAAAATATTAATGGATTAAAAAAGAAATCAGGATCTTGAGGATTGCTATTATCTAGTACACTAAACCTCATTGTATCGTCAACTTCGTCCGGTAATTGATTTAAATTAAAACTTTTGTTTTCTAGTGTAAGTATATTCATTTAATTCCAATCTACTTTTTCTATTGTAAATGGATACTGCGCCTCTTTGTAAAACTTTTTACGTTGAGTAAGGTGCCGCTTCGCAAACTTACAAGTGCTTGTAAGATCCCATATTTGTACGAAGTCTTTGTCCTTTGCCTTTCTTACGCCTCTGCCTATACTTTGAATAACTCTAACAAAAGATTTTCCGGGTTCAATAAGAACCAAATTAAAGATGCGAGGGATATTAATACCAACAGCAGCAACACCATAAGTGGCAATAACCACTTGATTATCTGCCGTGTTAATTTCGTCATATGCATCTTTTCTATCCTTTAGTTTAACATCACCTTTAACAAAAGTAGATCCTGGAATAAGTTCTTGTAGGATCTCGCCTGCTGAAATCCTATCAACAAGTATTAGAGTATTGCCTGATTGTTTTACCGTGTTTAATAATTTGCCTATATATTCAATTCTTGCTTTATTTGTTGTTAAGTATTTTAATTCTTCTTGATAATTATTATGTGCTACCGTATCAATAAGTTGTACAATATTAACATGACATTGCGATAGTACACCTTTGTCTTGTAATTCTTTTGCTGTAATTTCTCCAATAACTGGACCTAAACTTGCATGTATTGATTCAAATTCAAACTTCTCTTTAGGTATGGTGCCAGTTAATCCCCAACGTATTGGAGCATTACGCAAGTTGCGTGTTAGTAAGTTTTTTAATACTTCTGCTTTTGCTTGGTGTACCTCGTCTACAATTACCGTGCTAACACCTTCTAAAAACTCTGCTAGTGATAATACTGCTTCGCCATCTTTGTGTCGTTTGTCAAGTATGTTTAAACTTTGCCATGTACAAATAGTATGTGTTTTGTTTAACATCTTTCTATCACCAAAGTATACACCTACATCTAAGCCGCAGTTAATATAGTCTTCTTCAGTTTGCTCAACTAGCGACTTATTGGGGACAATAACCAAACTGCGTCCATACTTTTCACTCATATGTGATAGTGTAGCAGTAGTAATAGTCTTGCCTGCACCTGTAGCAATCTGTTGTAGACTCTGTGGATTGTTTGCAAAGTTATTGATTGCTTCTACTTGATAGTCACGCAGAATGATTTCTTCGCCTTCGGCTGGATGTCCTTTAGGCCAACATACACCTTGATCTGCCCAATAGCGTTCAGTTACTTGTGGAAAGTCAAGTTGAATAGGATGACGATTGTCTTCAATGTCTACAATGCTTACTCTGTTTTTTTCAAGTACATCCACAATGACGTCGAGATGATTAACATAGCCTGTACCCCCAATACCAAAAAAAGCAACTTTGCCGTCCCAACGTCCAAGTTTATACTGCGGCATATATCGTGCGTATGGCACATCGAACTTGAGAGCATTTGATAACTTTCTCCGTACATCTACATCTAATCCTTCTAGTTTGATGTTTACTTCATCCTCGATAATAAGTTTACAGGTTGTCACTAAATCTTCCTTTGTAAAATCCATAATCGATTGTTTCATGTACAATAACACAATCACAATTATGATCTACATACGCACCTAAATTACCACCCCATCTTGTAGCAGTTTTACTAACAGCACAAATTGGTTTAAAACTATCGATTAGTAATTTAGGTAATTTGTTCTTTTTAATATACACTACTTTTGTGTTTTCGTCAACCCAATTGTTTAGTTGTTTATCTTTTACAAAATCATTTAATGAATTATTTTCAATATCTTTTGTTTCTACTCTAAACAAAACACTTTGTTGTTTAACTTCAACAAAATTAGAAAAAGCAGTGTGCCATTCTACTATTTGTTCATACATACTAGAATTTGGTAAATCAGTATCAATTAATACAAGCAAAGGAAATCTTTGCAAAGTATTTATTGCTTTTGCAATATCATACAGGCTGTTTTCATTTGGATCAACAGGAACAATACGATTATTTCTATATGCAATTTTTTCTATAAGATAGCGTGGTTTAATTCTTTGTATTTCATAACCGTATCTTATATGTTGATCAACTTTTTGTATGTAAGTTAAATTTTTTGTTAGATTAGTAATGTTATCATGTACATTGATTATTGTATTTCCACTAAGCATAGGAACATGATTGTCTCTGTTTTCTAATACTTTTTTTGTTTCATCTGCATATAATAAAATATCATCTGCAATATCAAATTCTGTATTTTTAAAATATTTACAAACATGAAATGCATTAATGTAAGACAATTTAAAATAGTGTTCGTGAGAACCTTTACTATGATAGTATTCACTTATGCCAACATCATATTTTAATTTTTCAATTTTACAAATATCTTTTTTACTAAAAGGAAACCGTACTTTAATCCATGTCCATTTAGATTTGTAACTTTCATAAACATTATCGTGTCCATAGACATCTGATGTATCAACTAACTTTATATACTTGCTTCTATCAATTTTGCGCATAGGTATTTTTGTTTGTACATCTACGCTAATGTCAAAATATTCACTTATTTTTTTGTGTATAAGATTGTATTGCCTATCTGTCAATCCAATTCCTTTAGTAACTTGTTTGTAAATACTAAAGTAAATTGAATCAACCCTGTTAAAGCTATCTAGCTTTTTTTCACAAATATGTTGTAGATAATCTTCTATAAATTCCATACGTTAAGTATAACAAATTATAAGCGAGAAGTCAATCTTTTCAAAGGGATACCGTTGGCTATTTCTTCTATAGTAAATTCAGTCCAAGCGTAATCGTTAAGCCATTGTTTTCTATTTGGTTTTAATGGATATTTTATTGTACTAATATCTTTGTTACCTACATCATATGCTAAACTACTTGGACCACAAAAAACTGGAACACCTGCTAATATAGCTTGCGGTCCTGGATTACTACTCCAACTTATTACAGCATGACAATCTTTAAAACTTAAATTATAGTCGTCGTATGTATTATCAAGTTTTATAGGATCGTCTCTATAAACATTTTTGTATTGTCTTTCAATGTGATCTAATCTACATCTTGGATGTGGTCTAAAAACAATTGGTTTATCACAATACCTTTGTACTTCATCTATTATATTCATTATCCAATGACTCATACGTGGCATATTCTGCCATTGTAGACTTTTATCATGTTGGCCGCATATTAATATATACTCGCCTTCGTCTTTCCATTGTTTAAGATTTATTTCGAGCGCAGTAGCACGATCACCGCTGGCACCAGTATTGCCAAAATAACCATCACGATTAATACCATTAAGTCCTACCTTCCATGTTGTTCCTCTTTTGATTCCGCCAACTTCTAATACAATAACTTTTTTACCTGTCTTTGTATAGTAATCCCAAATAGGTTTATTTGCAGCCATTCTGCCGTGAAATAACACGCTCCATATAACAGCTACATCGGCGTGCATACTATCGTATTCTACCATATGGCCAGCTTTGCGTAAGCTGTGTTCAAATGCTTCAAAGACAGGTTTGCTGTTCATTGCACCAAATTGCGGAAATAAACTAAATCTCATTTGTAAATACTCCAGTATTATTTAACAAGGACTTTATTGTGCAAACTATTTCATTTGTTTCAACTTTTCATAAACCTGTACTTGACTTGTACGGGCAACGATTTATCGATAGTTTTAGTAAAAACATTGATAAACAATTTACATTGTACTTATATGCAGAAGATTGCGTACCGCAAACAAATGATAGTCGTATTATAATTTTAGATCAAAAAGCAGAACTTCCAAAACTTGTTGCGTTTAAGGAACGATGGAAAAATGTACCAAAAGCAAATGGTAAATGTCCACCTGAGATAAAAGCACGTAGACCAAGAGACTGGCATAAAGAATTTAAATGGCATGCCATACGTTTTGCTAACAAAGTGTATGCTGTGTTTGATGCTGCACAACGTTGTAATACAGATTGGTTAATTTGGTTAGATGCAGATACATATGTACATTCACCTGCAACATACAACGACATTGCAAGATTTTGTCCAGAACAAGCATGGATGAGCTATTTGGGTAGAGGTAAGAAATGGCCAGAGTGCGGCTTCTACGGTATTAATTTGAAAACTAAAATTGGGCAAAACTTTTTAAAAGAATTTGAACGTGTTTACGAAGATGCAGAAAACGGAATTTTCAAAATGGAAGAATGGCACGATAGTTATGTATTTGAAGAAGTTAGAAAAACAATACAAAGTAAAAGTCCTCAAAGCAAGTATTACAATATAAGTGGTAACTTGATTAACGGTGAAGGACATCCTATGATTAATAGCGATTTAGGAAAATATTTTGATCACCTAAAAGGTGACAGAAAAGAAGTAGGTAAAAGTAACAAACCTAAAGATTTAATTGTGCAACGCAATGAATCTTATTGGCAATAATTTTTCATATGTGACCAGCATTCACCAGATGATAATTCTGCAAAGTTCCAAGTAAACATACTTATTCGTTGAGCCCATTTTTCTCTATCAAATTCTAAAGGATTCTCGATATACTGCAATTCGGTATTTGCAGCGTCTCTACATTGACTTGCTCCTGCATCTGTAATAAATGTATGATAGCCTTGTATCATAGGACCAACTACTGCACTACTATTATGATTTACAACTGCCCAACATTTAGTTAAATCTTCTTCTAAACTTCTGCCAATTGGAGATATTTTTACTCCTGGTAAATTTTTTAGTCTAGTGCGTCTTTCATTTAGATAATGCTGTGCTTTTTGGTCGCCAGGATGTGCTCTTATTAGAATAGGTCTATCTGTGTATTTGCGTATTCTTTTTATAGTTTTTAATGCCCAATCTTGTACATCTTCTCCTTGCATACTCCAACCTCCGTTTCGTTGGAGCATAAGTATAATCCATTTACCTTTTCTTTTTGTTGGTTCTATCTTTATCTTATAATTTGCAGAAATTTTATTCCATCGTTGAACATCTATGTTATTATCACAATATATTCCAGTATGAGGGAAAACTCCATTAAAACTATACCGTAGATATCCTAATGGATTTTGTTTGTTTGCATAATTTAATAAATTTGCATCAGCAGCACACGTATACCTGTCTCGCAATTTTTGATATTCTATAACATCATTACGTAACTTTAAATGTACAGGTGCTTTATTTTCATACACCCATCCTTGAATTACTGCTACATCTGCAGGGATAAGTTGATAGCCTGTGTGTAGTATACCAGTGTCACCATTTTTTTGAACGCCTTCTACATACCTTCTTAGTAATTCTGTTTTTTGTTGATTGCTGTTTTTAGTAGGAACAACACTTAGATAACTAACTACTTTCATAATTTTCTGTGAGAATTCTCCATGCTGTTCCGTCTTTCATTTCTGCTTGTGTAAATTGATTATAACTTAAAAAATTTGCAAGTTCTACTTGTGTTGATCTATGAGGTATACGTAAATTGTTTTCAATGTCTGCAATACTAGTATTGCAAAATGCACTAGCAGCATTTGGTGCTAGTGCAATAGCAGGCAATCCAAATAAGAATGCTTCTGATGCAGCAATACTATTAAATGTTACTAGGCAATACACATCATTAGCCATAGCATCCCAAATTGTGTTTTTTGTAACTCTTTCTGATCTTCCTGGTTTTAATCTAACTTCAATAGGACGATCAGTATGTTTTTTGATGTTTTCAATTGTTAATTTCATCCAAGCATCAAGATCTTGATCGTAAAATTTCATAACTTTTTCGCTCGGAGGAACAACTAAAATTTTACTTCCAGTTTTTGGTTTGCCAGGTTTCCAATTTAATTTTGCTAAACGATCGCTTGCCATAGGTTTAAAATTTAATGCTTGTAAACTATTTTTTGTAATACGATGGTATTCTTTTTTTGTTCCTGGTTGGATATAACCAGTATCAATTGCGTAGAAATCTCTTTTATTTTCTAAACAATATTTTATTGCTTTTTGTCCACCGCCGCCTAAGCCTCTAATAACAAGAGTGTTATCTGTATCTTGTTCTCTATCAAAGTCGCTAATAAAACCGCCGCTGCCATTTATAAATGCTTTCAGATAAGGATCGTATTCTAATCCCTTTTTTTCTAAATTAAATTCTTCTTTTTGCACAGCAATTGCAGCAGTTTTTATTCCCATATCATCATCATTCTCTATTGTTTCATTTTTAAAATAAACTTGGGTAGGATCAATTAAGTTATTTAAAAATTGCTTAATTAATTTTTTTTTTGACTCCGTATAGGATAAATCGTCGACATCTATTTCTTTGTTACGTTCCCTATATAACTTATATTGATAACTTTGCTCCATTTTTTTAGCATATTGAATATGAGCTCTATACCATTCTATATTATATTCACAGGTAGCATAATCATCAAACCAAGGTCCGCCTTCTGTGTAATGTAGTGCTTTTGGCTTTCCATCAACCGGTTCTTCATACCAACCTACTAGCCAATTCCATTCATGACTAAGCTCACCTACTTCTTCGTCTTTTAACCAGCTAAATCTATGAAAGTATGCACCAGTTCTTGCCATGTCATTTACTACATCTAAAGTTAATTTAGCATTACCAGGATGACCACAATTTATTAGCATCATACTCGACCAATTTTTTCTTGGATAAGCGTGTTGTACTTGTCCATCCATTTTAGTTGACCCAGGTTTAGGTGTATAATCATGATGAGCACACATTACAGCTTTGCTTTCGTCACGTTGATCCCAAAGCAGTTTAATATCTTCTAGAAAAACAAAATCGCAGTCAATAAACAATGCCCAACCTTCATAGTTACACAAATGCGGAATTAAAAATCTTGTAAATGTAAATTCTGTGCTTGCGAGTTGATCTATTTCACGAGTGTATACACCGTCACCTCTCAGTGACTTTTGTTTCAATGGAATAATTTCTACAGGTACACTACTTGTTTCTTCAATACTACTTTTACAAACTTGATAAGCAATATCTTCTCTGCTATCCCATCCTACAAATACTTTCATTAATCTCTTCTTTCTATATCTTCTTCACTTAATTCTTTACCCATCCAGACTTCTATAACTTTTGCTGCTTTGTTATCTAAATTTACAGCCTTATGCCAATAGCCTATTGGAATGTCAATACTATCACCTGGCGTTAATAGTGTGCTAGTTCTTCTTCCTATTTTATCTTCAAGGAACATATTGATAACGCCATTAACAACGTGCCAGTGTTCGCTGCGTTTAAAGTGTCGTTGATCACTAAGTGCTTTACCTGCTGCAAACTCAAGTTGTTTAACTTGCCAACCTTCACCTTTATCTAATATAGTGTATTTGCCCCAAGCACGTTCTGTTGTAGGTTGACTCCAATCTTTGAGTATCCAACTGCTTGAGTTTTTCTTATCTTTACCGCCAACACCCCAGGCAAATTCAACATCAGGATGATTGCCCCAAGTTTCAAATTCTGGTGTTGTTTTATTTGTTCTATCACCGCCATTAGCAAAGATAAGTTTCCAACTACTTGCCTTTGTAGATAAAACTTGCCCTATAGCAAGACATGCTGTGTTGTCGTTATCGTCAAATGCTATAACTTCATCTACACATTCTAGTTCTTTAACAATGGCAGCCCGTTCATCAATTGACATAAACGGACGACCCTTTTTGCGTGTAAGCCAAGCATCAGAATTAAGACCAACTACTAAGTGATCTCCAAGTTCTCGTGCTGCTTTAAAATAGGCAATGTGCCCGGAATGTAGAGGATCAAATCCACCTGTAACTAGTACTACTTTCATGTAGTATTTATATGCGTACTTTACTAAGTTTTATTTTTTGGTAATTTTAAATTATCGTTATGAATCGATTGTACAAGTGTGTAATCTAATTTAAGATCATTAATTAATTTAGAAAGAGCTAAAGTGTCTTTAGGTAAACAGGCACCGCTATAACCACGTAAATTTTTATTTACATCTAAATAATTTCCACTTGTTTTATTTGTTTTTTTATACGCATTTTTTATAACACTATAATCTGCATCATATTTGTTGGCAATATCGTACATAATATTAGCAAACACAACTCTAAGTGCTGCATAAGAGTTATTATATAATTTCAATATTTCTGCTTCTGCTGGCATCATATAATCTACATTTTTAGGTAACTTACCAAAAGCGTTTCTTACTTTACGTCCTATTTTTAAATTATTTGTACCAATAGCTAATAAATCACATTGTTCAAAATCTTTGTCAGCATAATTTTGTCTAAGAAATTCAGGTACAAAACAAATATCTATGTTATGTTTTTTTATTAGTTCATCTGTAGTACCCGGAGTAGTTGTGCTTCGAATTGCTACTACTCCTTTATAATCATACAGGCTAATATCTTTTACAACATTATTAACTTGGTCTTCAGGAGTGCAAATAAAAATAATTTCTGCAGTCAACACATCTCTTAAAGCTGTATTATATTTGACATCGTGCTCAAGTACGGTGTGTCCTAACCTTTTAAAGCCGTTAACATTTGCTTTTCCAACAACACCTATACCTACTACACCTATAATCATAATAAACTTTCTATTGTTTTTTTAAGTCCAACGTCTAAAGGAGTATAATTAGTAAATCCTGTTAGCATTTGTACTAGTGTTGTATCAGGACATCTACGTTTTGCACTGCCTTCTGGACCTGGTAGTATTTGTAACTTGTCAGGATTTATACCCATAAAGCCCATAATAAGTTTTGCTACTACGCTTATCTTTACTTCGTTGTCATTTCCAACATGCACTATGTTACTACAAGATTTTTTGATAAGAATGTCAGTCATTTGCACTGCATCATCTATATAACAAAAACTTCTAGTATCATCGCCTTTAATATAATACTCGCCACGTTTACAGCGTTCTACAAATTCGTTGACGAAATGATCTACTTGTCCTGGACCATAAACATTAAAATATCTAATAATTAAATAATCTAATCCGCTGTTTGCTACTAGGTTTTCACCTAGAGCTTTCGGAATGCTATAACTCCATCTTGGATTCGTAATGTCGTTAAACACAACCGGTACTTGCTCATCAGTTGGCACATGGTAATAACCTGCATCAATTGCTCCATTAAATATTTCACAAGTACTAGCAAAAACAAATTTAGTATTGGTATTTTTATAACGTTCAATTAAATTTATTGTTGGTAGTGTATTATTTATTAGTACATCAGTTGGCTGTTCATAAAATAATTTAGTGCCATTAGTTGCAGCAAGGTGTACTACAATATCATAGTCAGGTAATAATTGTGTAGTATTTTTATCTGATAAATCTTCACCGCGGATTTTTTTATCGTAAGGTACTACATATGCATTTTGTTTTTGTAAATGTTTGTAGTAATGACTGCCAATAAATCCGTGTGAACCAGTTAATAAAATTTTACCATCCAAAGATATAGTCTTTCCTTACGTTTGTTATTTCTCTGGCGCCAAAAGATTTCAAATACATACCTGCACATTGATCTGTGTCAGCTTGCTGTTCACATACTATAATTGGTTTGTATCTAAGGATAGTATCCATTGCGCCTTTTAACACTTCTAATTCATGTCTTTCACAATCAATTTTTAATAATCCAAACTTTGGTAAATTTAAATCATCTAATCTTTTAATTTGAATACTACCGGTGCCAACTTCACTAACAAAACTGCCGCCTGTGTTTTCTTCGTCAAATACCATTTCAACTACATCATTAACACTGCCTAATGCGTGTTTATGAATTTGTACAGGCAGTCCACTTACATTTCTTTCTAAGCACGAATATACTTGCTCAAGAGGTTCGTAAGCTATTACTTGGTTAAACTTTTCTGTAAGAGGTTTAGACCACAGACCAACATTAGCACCTATGTCAACTGCAATGTTAAAGTCACTTACATACTTGTATGCTTCATCTCTTACATCATCTTGATACTGCGGCGGGCCACCATTTTTAACTCTTTTTGCAATTAATCTTTCAAAGTGTTCATCTGTATCTGGCATCCAGTATTCAAATACTTTTTTCATTTCACACCTATCAAAGCATTTTTGCTTCCTATATTAGCTAACTCTGTATATCCATGGCGAGATAAAATATCTAGTACTGAATTTTTTTGAAATCCATATCTTTTTTCATGTCCTTTTCTTTCATAAAGAATTACAGGTTTATATTTTAAAATTGTTTTTAAACCACCTTTGATAATAAAAGGTTCAAACCCTTCTGCATCAATTTTAATAAAATCTACATTTGTAAAATTAAATGAATCTAATGTAGAAATTTTTACCTTGGTAGTATTTTCTTGATTTGTACTAATATGAGTTGAAAAGGTACTTTTAGGATTAAAATTTATAGAAACTTTTTCTTTTTTGTCGCCTAATCCGCAGTCATATATTTCTACATTTTGTAAATTAAATTTTTTTGCATTCATTTTAAAGCAAGCATTAATTTCAGGAACTATTTCAAATGCAGAAACTTTTTTAAATATATTAGACATATTAGCCGACATTAGTCCATAATTGGCTCCAATGTCAATAGTATGTCTAAAGTTTTTACAAAAAGATATTGCTGTATCTAATTGATCTTTTTGATAATCTAAAATATTTGAAATTTTAGATTTATTAAAAGCTCTCTCTAGAGTACTATCACCTTGTAATACATGCCAACCATAAAGGAGATCAGTATCCATTTCTTACACCTTATATAAAAAACTTTTTAGCAAAATTACTAATAATGTTTGATACAGCAGTCTCTGCTACATGTCTACTATCAGTAATTTTCTTTCCTTTTTTGCCACCAAATGTTACAATTGGCATATGGCTAGGAATCCATTTAACATATTCAAAACTAGGCCAGTAATATACATTTTTATCATTAATGTTTCTTAATGCTTCGTCTATTGAAACACGTAATATACTTTTGCTTACACAATCACTAACTACACATGGTCTTTCTTGAAATGTAGCATTAAGTGGTACAGGACTTAGTGTAATAATAATAGGTTTATTGCCGCAGTATTTTCTTAACAACTCAACAATTGTTTTTATATTTGCAATATTTTCTTCTACGGTACTAACAACAGATTCGTGTTTGTTGGGATCAAACATATCATTAGGCACACCTCTCCAAAATACGCCTCCGGTTTCTTTGTCTTTCCAAACTTCTGCTAAACCAAAAGTAATAACAAATCCGTTGTGATTGATAAAATGTTTTTTTATTTGTTCTTGCTCTTCAGGAGATTCCCATTTACCTACACCGTCTGCTAATTCATCATACCAATAAGCATCGTGACTACGATTACCTGTTAATGCCCATTCTATAAATTGTCTTACTGCAAAACTATTGTTTAATCCTTCTGGAATAAAAAGTGCTTCTGTGCCTCTTCCGTTCTTTTCCATCCATTCTCTAATGCGTAATGCAAAGCAACTTCCCATAGTCAAAACTTTATCTTGTGGTCTAAAAATAGGTTTTGGAGGTCCGTATGCAGAAAACAATTCATTTAACACTCCGTTAACATTATTTTCAGCCATCATATCTTTTGGCCAATAGTCAACTCTATCACCTTTGTGCCATTTAGTAATGTTACTTGCTTTAATACTTTCTGTTGGATTAAGTACCCCAGAAACACGATATTTTCCCATATATATTTTATACTCCGTAAGTTATTTATAAACTTGCATCTTCCATACCTGCTACTCTTAGTTTTACAATATTAGTTATCTGCCATTGTTTCTGATCTAGTGCTTTTAACACACCTAACCATTTGTTACGCATAAGTGCAAATTCGTTTA
>Ga0070751_1000373_pt1 | contig 29682 bp, 26 predicted proteins | sample VirMetDEL_Aug_28_FD_78514 | JGI IMG/M metagenome (GOLD analysis project Ga0070751, IMG submission 78514) | Aqueous microbial communities from the Delaware River and Bay under freshwater to marine salinity gradient to study organic matter... | ecosystem: Environmental > Aquatic > Marine > Coastal...
ATTGTCTTTAGGAATAAATCTCTTTTCGTGCCACCTTGATCCAATAATATATTTGCACCTAGCTTTATACCGCTGCCTGTCGAATAAAATTTATTACTCTTTACTAGCTCTTGCTTATATAAAAAATCCCAGTTAGGTTGAAAAAATCCTGACTTAAATACATTGGCAATACTAACAGGTAATCCATCAAAGCCAATTGCAATCGGAGGTATTAAATCAGCATTATATGGACTTGTTCCCATTACCGCAGTTGTCTGAGCATCAACTATTCTTCGTGTAGCATCAATTGCAGCCATTTGCCGACCATAAACAGGTATCCAATTTAAACTTTGTAATCCAGCACCCACTGCATTTAATTGAGCATTATTTGCACTGGATCGTATATCTAGCTTATCTAATATATTTTGGGTATCGTTTGCTAACACGCCATATTCACCGTCACCTAATACAAAGTAAAACATTTCAGCTAATGCACTAGATAGTTGAGAGTACCTAGTTTGATTTATAGCCGGGACCTGCGCTCGCTGTTCCTTAGTTAACCCGTTATTTTCATCATTAACATCAAAGAAGTTGTACTTATTGAAAATCTCATAAAATTTACCTTCACGTCCACCTGCTTTTCCAACGGTACGCTTAACTGCTCTAATGAGCCTTCCTGAATAATGGGTATTTAATGGCATAGTCTACCTTAATATACTTATTTTATAAACATAATTTATCATAGTTTATTACATACACAAATAAAAAATAAAATAATTTTCTAGTGTTATAAACTATTACTAAATACTTTTAGGGTTTTTTAAGAGGAACTTCATATGAAAACCGAAGAAAATAATAAAAAAATGACTGCTATTCAATTTTTAAGATCTTATGAGGAAACTCAAAAGATTATGGAAAATATTGCTGATGATACCGCCAAAGAGCAAGTATCATTAATGGAATCTGCTACTATTAGCGACTATACAACACAAGATGGCGTTTTCTTAATGGAAAACTTATTGGATGTTGAAGTTAGCGATGGTGAAGATATGCAACCACGTTACTATAACTCTCCTGTAGATGAACTTAGTGATTCTGATAAATCACTTATCGTTGATGAGTTTACTAAAATGATTTCTGATATGCATGAAGACATCATTGACTTCTCCGATATTGGTCCAGTGGCCACTGTTATCCAAGACAGATTCGGGTTTAAACAAGATGTTGAAGGCTTCTTAAGAAATACTATCGAGAAAGCAGTTGATTGGCAACAAAGTCAACAGTATGCACATGATAATGTATCTGCCGGTGAAGAAGTTGCAGCTGAAGCTCCCGTTGAACCTGAAGGAATTGAACCTGAACGTGCACCAACTGATATAGAACCAGAAAGTCAATCAGGCATAGATGGAGGTGACGGAGTTGGATTATCCCCGGAAGAAGTTCCTATGGATTTACCTGTTGAAGAGCCTGTCGCAATGGAAGAGCCTGTCGCAATGGAAGAGCCTGTCGCAATGGAAGAGCCTGTCGCAATGGAAGAACTCTCTGATGTATCAGTTGATGAAGCCCCTGAAGATCTCGGTGAAATGACAGAAGATGTTGTCGAAGATGTTGTCGAAGATGTTATCGAAGATGCTGCTGAGGAAGTCGAGGAAGAAGATGAAGCCGAGGAAGCTGAGGAAGCTGAGGAAGAAGATGAAGATGAGCTTGATATTGACATTCAATTAGAATCTATAAAATCGGGATACTTAAATAAAAAGAACCAAATCGATGCGTTAGTAGAATCTGCTTCAATTGAGCTTGAAAAAGAATCAAAAATTGATGCACAGCTAGAAGCAATCAAATCTGAAATTCTTGGATCTCAGACAGCAATAGTTGAAGAAGCTGACATGTTAGATGTACCTGACATTGATATTGATGATACTGATGCAGTAGTTGAAGAAGCTGATGACATTGATGATATGCCCGCAGTTGAAGACGAATCCGCAACTAGCGAATGCTATGGTGCAAAGGTCGAAGCTCAATTAGAATCAATTGCAACTCAATACCATAAGTCAGAAGACGCAAAGATTGAAGCAATCGAAAAAGAAGAGAGAGTAACAGCTCAACTCGAATCAATTGCATCTAATTATCACGCAACTGAAAAAGCTAAATTGGAAGCAATTGAAAAGGAACAGGCAGTTGACGCTAAACTTGATTCTTTAGTAGAAAGCTACCAAGCATCACAAAAAGCTAATCTAGAAGCTAGAAAAGGTGTTAAAGCAAAACTTGAAGAACTCAATAAATAAAAACAAAAATACCTAAAAGTAGAAAGCAGGGCACTCGCCCTGCTTTTTTTTATGTATATTTATATAATAAATTTATAACATATTGGTACCATATATGAAAATCGTATTTATTGACACAGAAACGACAGGAATGAATAGAACTGAAAATGATATTATTCAGATTGCGGGTGTCGTACTAGAAAATGGTAAAGAAATTGATTCATTTGATTATAAATGCCAGCCTGTAAACTGGGATAAAATTAACTCATATGCATTAAAGGTCAATAATACTACCCGTGAGCAACTTAAGACTTACCCTACACCAAAAGAAACATTTAAAAGATTATTATATTTTCTTAGAAAGCATTATGATGGTAATAACGAAAAGCTTATCATGGGTGGACAAAATATAAAAGGATTTGATTGGGCATTTGTATTAAACTTCTGGAATAAGCATAAAGATCCCACTGATCCCTCCTTTGATAATTTTTTCAATGATAAAATTTTATATGATTTAATGGATTTAACAAAACCACTAAAAAATAAAAACATACTTAAAGTTGAAAATATTAAATTAGGAACTATCATCGAAGCATTAGATATTCCAATAGAAGGTAATCTACATGATGCACTCACTGATATTATAGGTACATATAAAAGCTTTTATAAAGTTGTTGATATATGGCAAGAGTCACTTAAAAGCGACCCTTCCCTATCATCATTACTTTCTACTGATATAAAGCATCTATTTAAAGAAATGAAAATATTACTCTAACATTGTAATAAATGAAGAAGTGTTAACTTTATATTCTTTGATCCCAATAAACTCATAAAATGTTTGTTGGGATTTTTCATTTTCTTTTATATCAATATAATTAACAATCTTTATGTTTTCTGGGTACTTAGATTCTAACTCTAATGCTTTAGTATTATATTCATCAATTTCATCGGATATAGAAATAACAGAGTTATCAATTCTTCCTACTAATATAATTTTTATGTTTGGTATAGCATTAATTAAATAATCTATATGATTTAAATAGATACCGGAAGCATCGCCTATAACAGATTCAGTGCGATTGCTTATATAATTCAATATAATGTTAATCTGCTCTTCATTATAATTAAGTTCGGTTGTGTCTTGGTATATATCAGATCTCATTGAATATTCATGAGTAACATTAACATTATCTTGATCATTTAACATGTTACAGACAATTGTCCTGCCATAATCAGATATCCCGGTAACTAATACAACCTCTTTGTCATTAGTATTTAACTCTATCAACGGCTTATCATTTAATTTATCCCTAGCAAATAATAAATTCTTATACACTCTTTCCATATGCGAAATTGGAACTTTGTTATCATTAAATAAATCATATATAATATTATATGAGGATTCGTAGTCTCCTGCCCAATATGCTGATATACTAAATTCATCCCAAAACGAAAACTTATATATACTGCGTTCTATAAATAAATCATCCGTTTTAATAGAAGCTTCGCACATTTTACCAAAACTATATGCCAAATTATATTTACCGGATGTTCTATATTTATGTACTATCTTATATATAGGCTCTAATCGATGGGGTTTAGTTTCAAATGCCATTAAGTAATTACCTAATGCATTTGTCCAATGCATATTTAATTTTATCATGAGATTGCCTATCATATAATACGAGTAGAAAATCTCCTGATCCCATCCTCCCATTTCAATACGCTTTTGGTATCTATCAATAGCATTTGCATAATCACCGGCATCTTTATATGATTGTGCTAAGTAAAACATATATCTACTATTATTAGGCTCATCTAATAGAGCAGCTTCTAACACTAATACATCTCGTTTAAATTTATTTGGGTCACGTGATCTATTACCATCTACACCAGGGAAATTAGTTAATCCGGGCAAAATCTCTTTAGTTTTATTGGCTATATCATCGCATGTTATATATTCATGTATGACACTTTCATAACGCCAATCAATGCTATTATTGACTAATTGTACTCGACTGTATATTAAACCGCTATAATCCGTATATATTGAATACATATCAGCAGTTAATTCAGGTAGTTTGAAATCTTTATCTTTGCGTAATATTTCATCGGCATCAATTATTAATATATAATCGGCCTTATCTTTAGCTAGTTTAAGTGCTTCAGATCGATTCCATGCAAAATTTTTCCATGGGGCTTCGTGTAACTCTCCCGGAACTTCCTGCTTAAATTCTTCTATTATTTCTTTAGTGTAATCAGTTGAACCTGTATCAACAATAACCCAATAATCAATAATATCCTTTACCGAATCAAAGCAACGTCTTATAACCGCAGATTCATCTTTAACAATCATATTAAGACATATAGTCTGTTTCATATAAATTTCCTAAGTTCATTTTTTATAAATATACTTTAAATAATTATATAAACTATACACATGAGAGATATATTCATTAACTTCCTAGAATCACTAAAAACACCTCAAAATAACACTCTGATTGATACTATAACAGAAGGATTCATTAGCTGCATTGAATCAATACATATCGACAATAATACTTATTTAAGAGGTGAACCAATTGAAGCAATGCAAACATCATTGACTCTTGGTGTATTACCCTCATCTAAAAGGGATACTACAATAAAGCCTGAAAATATAACACATAGGCCCGATAGAGTCTCTATTGGTAAGGGCAATAAATCAATGAATCCTGCGTTCATGACTGAGTTTTTTGGTGATGGTAAACTTATTTATGTGATAGATTCTAATATACAACACACAAAAGGATTTAAATCAAATTCTGATCACCCACAAAGTACTGAATATCTGGCAAAACGAGTATCACCATTTTTAATAACAGGTATAATTGTAAATGACATCGATGAATCCAGTGTAAAAAGTAAATTAAACTCAATTATAAATTCAACCACCGATGATAAGTTAAAGGCACATCTCCAAACTATCAATATTATAAAAGAATCTGATATTTAAAATAAAAACGCATAAAACAAAGTTCTATGCGTTTATAAAAAAGATGATGGTAATTGTAATCCCTAGCACAATTCTTTTGCTCTACCACTGAGCTACTTCCCCTCGTAATGGGGAAGGCTGGACTTGAACCAGCGACCAAAAGATCCAAAAGTATAGAAGGAAGGAATTATCATAGCCATCTTCTTTGTATAATATAGTAAAAATATACCATAATAGTATTTTTTTTATCTAGCGTAATGTTCCTTCCAAACACTGCGAGTTAATCCAACATCAGTTAATACCGGATCGGACTCATCGCTAAGCTTACCATATGAACTGATGCGATCAAGATCACCCGGCTCCAAATCAAAGTTCATTACTAAATCTATTACTTGGTTAGTAAACTCATCATCTAGTATTTCATCTATATTTTCTGGTACAGCAAAGTAGTTTTTTTGACCCCGATTTTTATTTATTTGATTCCTCAGAGCAGCCCCGAATTCAGAGAATTTAAATCCTGTGATTCTTTCAAATTCTTTGGGGGTTATTTTCTTTGCTCGTTGCATAATAATCCACCTATCATCTTCATCAGCATCGATTAGATCAGGCACTAATCCTTTATACATGCTATGTAATCCCCAATCGCCTTCAACGTAGTTTTGAGCCAGCCCTTTTTTATTTTTAGCCAGTTTCATAACAGTTTCGTCATCAATAGCATATACAATTCTAGCACTACCGCTGCCTATTCGTTTTAGTTTTTCATCTGCGTATCGCTTTCTACCAGCAAATGATTTTAGTTCCTTAAATTCATCTATATTGAAATCAGAAGGATAATTCAAAGATTCATTTAATGAATTAATGAAGGCTTCACCGTCTATAGTTCGATGTGTATTATGTCCTAATGTTGGATACTGGGACTTAGCTAGATTGTATAATTCAGTTCCTAGTCCATTGCGCCTATATTCAGGTACTACATATATATTTGCAATAACTGGATTATTACCTCGTTCCATTATTTGGATACCGGCAATTGGTTTACTGTCTAAATACTTAATAAATCTAACGCTACCATATTCATCTTTATATTGAATAACATCACCGAATGAGTTAACCTGTTTTTCTATGCCTACCATTGGATTATCGGCAGCAATAGTAAGCTCATTACTTTCTATAATACTTTCATTACTCTTAGCTTCTCGCTCCATCTCTTCCAATCTAGTATAATAGTCGGGAAATTCTTCAAGATGATCCATAGCAATTTCTTCGGCTAACCCCAAATCATTTGTATGTTCCATCTCTATTTCAGTGCCCTTTTTTAATTGCTCTAATATATCAGTTATGCCTACATTATGCTTTTTAGATATATCACCAATAGTTAGATTATCAGCGTTACCACCTTCTATTTCATCTATATTACTATGTGGAGTAGTTGCTTCAAATATGATGTTATATCCATTCAACACTGATTCAATTAATTCTATATTTTCGGTTCTCTTTAAAGATTGTATAAATTGTTTAATCATGATTAATTCTCATCATATTCGATAATAATTTCAGGGACCGCATTACCAACAGTAGATGAACCAGTAACCTTTAATTGTAAATAGATAAAATCGGTTTCACCTGCAGCTAATGGATTTGTGGTACCTCCATTAACAGTATTAATGTTATAATTACCAATTAGAGAGGTGTCGATATTAGTTATAATATTCCCATACCCTGCATGGTTTACTGATTGATATGATAATGCTGACTGCCCGGCAATATTAATTGCATTTGGATCGACTAACACAACTTCATTTGCAGTTGCTCCGTCAGTCACGGTAATACCTTTAATAATTATCTCATTTTCTACATTGGCTATTATAGAACTAGCATTATCCAAAAATCTGATAGGATCTGTCGCTCCACTTAGATTTGTAAATCTATATAGTCTATTTTTCCTAAAATTCAATTCTGGATTTCTAACTCCATTTAGAAAGTAAACTTTTTGCCCACTCTCAAGCGTCTCTACTTCAACTGTATAATCAACAATTTCAATAGGATCGGCAGATAGATCCAAAATACTAATAGTACTACCAATTGTAATATCACTTACATCACCGTATTTAAACCCATTTGGATATGAAGTTAATAGAGCAGACGTTGCATTTATAGTAACGACTCGCTCTCCGCTACCATTTATAGAAACTACTATATCACTATCACTTATAGCTAAATCAGTATCGGGATCATATACGGTAAATTCTACTGTATCGCTAGTCTTATCGACAAATTGATATGTATTTCCCTCAACGATAGGTACATCTAATTGACGCTCTTCATTTAGATATATTAAATTACCTGTCCCAATATCATTTATAGTAATATTATAATTAGTCTCAGATACTTGTTCATCAGGAGTCTGTCCCATTTCACCACCAACGGTAACTAAGAAAGGAGCGTCTTGTGTATAGTTCCATATACTATTAGTTGCTACTAGAGACCCGTTATTAGTAGGTCTAGAATAACTCTGACTCATACCGATGAATAACAACGCTTTGTTATTATCATCAGGTTCATCAATAGCAGGGTATATACGAATATTACTCAACTGATTGTCCGGTGGTGTTTTTAACTTTAATTTAAATATTGATTCAAATGAATATGTAGTATCATTTTCATCATCAGGTCTATAAATGCTATATGTATTCACATCAGTTATATCATCACCGGGAACAATAGGATCGCCATACACAGCTGGCACGGCAGCATCGATACGCTTTAATCCAATACTAGAAACAGGAGTACCAAACTCACAATCTTTCCCTGTATACTTTATTACTTGAAATTCTGCTGGCATTTTTACTCCTTACATATCCAAGTCGGTTAAAATAAATGGCCTTGCGCTCTCGTCTAATATACGCTGCTCTACATCTTTTAAATCCGACCTAGCATCAGTTAATAATCGTGAACCATTAACTTTCCCTCCACCCGGAAGTGTATAATCATCTCGATCTAAAATTTCACCCCATATTATCTTAGTTCTGGCAGTCACTAAATCTCTAAAGAGGATATTAGCAAATATCTCAGAAATAGCAGCTTTTCTATATACTTTACAGATAGCAACTCTATCATTACGAGGTGTGGGGAATATTCTTAATCTATGTTGCTGTGGATGAAACCTTACTTGATATTGAATACCAACTAGTTTTTTAACATCTGCTATATATCTCATGGCAGCAGTATAAGTTACTAAATCAAATTGCGACCAACCCGTGGTGGCCACTAATGATTCCATTGCACCTACATCAAAAGCAGTCCATGGTGTAAACCCATTACCAAATGAAGGTGCTGCATCTATTACATCAGTTACTTCTTCAGGTACATCATATTCAATTATACCTTGACGAAGCAATATAATCATCCAATCGTGGAAATTAGCCTCATCTTGATTGTGTCTATACATCCAATCGAGGGAATCATTTATGGCTAAGTGAACGTGACCTAAGCCATCTTTTTCTGCTAATTCTAATTCTAATTCTAGGACTGGGTGACCTAAACGAGCTTTTACGTACTCTACTACGTCATCTCTAGTTACATATATTCCAAGGCTCATAATATTCCAAATGTTCGTTTATACTAGTTTATAATATATCTCGAACATCGGGACTATTTTTATTTTCTAGGAATTTGACTATCTTCTCAACAGAAACATCATTTTTCAAATTTTCTACCACGGGCTTTTCCTTTGAAATATCTTCCCGTCTAATACCAGAAAGTTGAGAATTTGATACTAACTTTTCAAATACTGACTGATTTTTATTTCTATCGGTATAATCACCTTGTTCTTCGTTCTGTGATTCGATGTTAGCCCCTGCACCACGTACCGTACCATCAGATTCATTCTTTCTGGAATTTATCTCAATTCTCTTATATAAATCACGTAACTGATCATAGGTTAGTAAATCTTGTGCTTGTATAGCACCAAATTCATTTTCCAGTGTATCTAATTGATTCTTATTGGAACCTTGTAAGAAATAATCATGCATAAATTTTATATTAAGATTGATGAAATCATCATTTATTTCATTAAATTCTTCTATAATTTGATCAGCAATCAATTTATGCAAAACGAACGTATCCCCATCTACAGGATTATTATTCTCATCATATCCATCAATAACAGGCACTTCTGTGGTTATAAAGTTTATTTCAGATGAACCTTCTGGGATAAATACCCCATCTTGATATTGCCCGAATTCAACATGGTCGAAATCAATCTGTTTTTGTCCAAATGTATTACCACTGCCTTCTGGTTGAGTGGATCGAGCTTCTAATACAGGTAAGGTTAGTGTACCGTCACTAAGTTTTATATATGAGCTATCAGGAAAATTATCGATATAAATTTTAATATCATTATATCCAGATTCACCTAAATAAGTTCTGACAAACCCAATTGGATCTAAAGTTGCTAACGTAGTGACTAGTTCTTGAAATTTTTCAATATAATCACCTGAAATTAATCCCCTTGCAGCTGAAAAATTACCAATCAATGAATAATACAAAACGAGTTGATTAAACGATTGTGGGTTTTTGGCTTTCCATTCCTGTATTCGCTTAGAGCCGGATAACTCAGTACCATTAGCATCCATTTTCCTTTGTATCAAAATAAGGAATTCCTGTAGATCACGTAATATTAAATTACTAGGAATTTCATAGTTCTTTATATATTTAGGATGGACCCACTTCTCATTATTTATAGTAATTGCATTTACTAAGCCTTTACTGCCAGCTCGTATATAAGGAACATTACTAGGAACCTCCCTCCCGTCATCTATAACATAATTATTTGATGTTACGTTAACATAGCTATTCGCTATAATCGGATCTCTTTGCGCATATGCAGCGTCTCTAAAGTTAAGTGCGTCTTTATGATTAACACCGATCGGTAAAAATTCCCATACAAACAAATCGGGATTAGTTACTAATAGCCCACACCATACTACATTCATGGGGGTTCCAAAGTTACCTTTATAACAATTTGTAGTAAATGCTTCAGATATATTCAGTAATTTTAGTGCATCGTCCGTACCATCTTCAATTGGAGTATATCCATCATCTTTAGTTATTTTTATTTTAATGGATAATCTATAGTTATGCCATGATAGGAAGTTACTTGACTTACCACCCAATTGCAACAAGTCTTGATCTCTTGCAGAACGAGCAGTATCTATTATATGAACACGACCTCTACCAAATTCATATTGCAATATTTTAACTAAGTACTGAGCCTTATTGTATATATCTATTCCCTTTCGTAGCTCGGATATCTCTTTGCTAGTATTAGGGAATATCTGCCATCCTTCTATAACAGGTGGTTCAACTAACTCACCGGAATTATTAAAAACTAAATCACCTCCCCGACTACGATTAGCATATTGGGATTGATCAAATGGTCCATATGTCTCAAATGCAACGTCTTTTAATTCACTATCAAATGGTAGGTGAGGCATTGCATATAATACTCTAAGAGGTGCAGGATCATCATCTTCCTGTGTTGGTAGATAAGGCAATATAACATTTTTCAATAAACCTACACCAGAACCACCGATAAACTCAGGTATATTGCATCGTATTTCAGTTGAATTTATAACTTCACCTGTAAATAATTGATTATATCCACTAATATTAGAATTTTGTATATCAACTGTTATACTAACAGGTTCTCTATCAAGCACATTTTGAGGTAATCCCTCACTTAGTGTAAGTACAATTATTTTACTATTATTAGCGTCAGGTACAATTGAGCTAATGGGAATATTAACATTATATAAAAGACCTGATGGTGTATCATTTTGTCGGTATTTAGAAAATACATTAGTATCCACAAACTTAATTTCTACCCAACGCACACCCAAATCTTCAGTTGTATAAGTAGTTGTCGAAAAACCAAATAGATTTTTACTGCGTTTTTTCTTACGTAATACGCCATAGTCAACGGGTATTAATAATCGTGCAAGTCTCTGATCATAATTAAAATTATTTCGCTGGGCTTGTTGACCTGCAATTATAGATGTGCTATCCGTTACTATGTTACGCTGCTCTTCATAGAAAAATGACCTATCTTCTAAAATTGATTCATTTGTAAAATGCTGATACCAATAAATTTCATTTAATGTATCATCAATGACAGCAAATTGAGTTTTAAATAATTCAATCGCAACCGCTATAGCAGCGGACAATCCAGCAGATAATCCGAATGTACCATACGAAGCTAAAGCTGCAGCTGATTGAATGCGATTTAATACTTTCCGTAAATCAAGTAATGCATTTCTAACCTCAGTGGCAGATCCATCAATAATATATTTATATAGCGGTTGTTTATTTTTATCACTATCAGTTACAAAATATAATTTAGTAGTTTGTTGAGTTGGGTCTATCGGAATAGTAGTTCCTGGTTCAAATACCGCTTCAAATTCATCCACATCCGTAGGTATTTCATCTACTAAATAGACAGTACCATCATCGGCTGTTATATTACTAGTTGAACCATCTTCATTATACGCAATATCCTCTACCGCATCTACATTTACTCTCTGTATGTAATCAAATTCATCTATATTTACACCTAATATCCCCAGTCCGGGTATACTAGATAATATATCCACTAATTCAGTAATCTCATCAATAAGTTCCTGTTCTAGTTGATCTGCACTTTTAAAATATTGCTTAAATACTGACTTAATTGACATGGAAAATGCTGTAATATCATCACTGTTCAACGGAGATAATATATCAGACTTAGCACTTATAAAGCTATTCGATGCATCAATAACATTATTAAATTTATCTGATCTCTCTATAAAAGACTTATTTACATCGATATTATTTTCATTTTCAAATTCAGTGAATTCAGTTTTAATTACATCGACCCCATTCGCTGATAGTATGCTTCGGAGCCTGTTAAATTTACTATCAAAATCCTTTTTAGAAATATAACCCCGAACGTCACCATCATCAAGTCCTAATGGTTTGCCATTTAATCCAATATTATAAGAATTATTATTCCATAATCCTAACGCAGCAAATACTTCTCTATCGACAATACATTTTCTTTTATGGTCGATACCAACCGCATCTTCAACTGCACTTATCTGAATCACAGAATTAGATAATATATTAGGATATTTGCCCGGACTAATTATAAAAAATTCATTACTATTGGGAATTGCAGATGATACCCAAAATTTTAAATCAGTATTCCAATTACTTACATCAGAACCCACATTCGAAAGTTGTATTCTATAATGTCGTTTGCTTGATGTTAGCTCACGTGATGTATTATGTGACAAGAATACATTATTGTCCGTATACGTATCATCAAATGGATGGGATTGTGGAAGTACTACCTTATATAGATAATATCTTTTAGTAGAATACGGAGTTTCAAAAAATGTAACATTGCTAATAAAAGATATACTTGTCACAGAAATAGGACCGGGTATACCATTATCAGCTAGTAATATATGCTTTGGTGAAATAGAATATTTGGTACCATTTATATTTAATGATCCTCCGATGGGAGAATTATACTGTATTTGACTTAATTCCTGAATAACATCTTCACCGTCTAATCGTTTTTGAAGATTACCATCAACATCTATATATTCAACATAAGTCCTAAATATAAAATTTACGTTTTCATCGACTTGTTCATTTAAATTAACTTCAATTAATTCATCTTCATCTGATGCGGTTATATTTGCATCAGCCTGTAATGGCACGCCACTTAAATCGATCTTAATATCGTACTTAAGTTCTTTTTCTTTTAGAAAATTATAGTAATTAAATTTTAAATCCACAATTAAGCCCTATGAACAATCTTCCATAGTTTATACATAAAATGTAAGTTAAATTATTCGAAATAACCCCAATCTATTGCATCTATATTTGGAGTAATCGAATCTACATCTGTAGTTGAGTCCTGATCCGCTGCCCAATTATTCTTGTTATATATAATTTCATCATTCATTAATACATTATTATCTGAATATGTTTTACATTTTCGCCAACTCTGAATAAACGCATTACCAATAATCATTGCAAAATAGTTATATGGGTCATTTTTACCACTCTTTGATTTATGGGGATCAAAGTTATGTGCATATTTCAATACATGTTCAATCGCACGACCCCTAAATTCTTCTTTCCAGTCATCCGAATATCCTCTCCATGATGCAGAACCTAACATTTTATCAATTATAATAAGAACAACTTCAGCGAGTTCACTCGGCATCGGAAATTCTGGGTCAATTGATTTCTTTAATTTATATTCAGATACTAGTTTACTTAGGTATGTCTTTTCTATTCGACCATTACGCATTTCGGTTAAATGCTTTTCTCGTAGCGCATGCATATCATGGCTCTTATTTAATTTTTCTAAATCTATAGGTGTTTCTTCTTTATTACTCACTATCCCCTCCGAAATGTCTATGACTCAATATATTCTCTACATATGACTGTAAACAATCAACTAATGTATTATTATTAAAATCCATCATATATAAAATACAGTATTTTCTCTTATTACCAAAATACTGTTCTATCCTAGTGTAACACTCTAAAATATATCTCAATTCTTTGTCAATATTATAATTAATTGTATTTACATTACTATTATGTTTCTGTAATAGCCATAACTTAGCTGCTATGTGAAATACTGATTCCCCTGTTTCGGGGTATCTAAATACAAGAGTATCTTTATCATCAGGGGTATCATGGAGTATAATTTCTTCGATTATATCTTTATATTCACCATAAAATGTACCGTATGCTTGGTCAATAAAAATCATCTGATGTATTAAATCAACCCAAGCGAGATTTATTTCATTTAATATCATTTCATATGAAATGGGTACCTGTATATCAGGTCCAATTCGCATTGATTTTAATTTAATGTTTATTATTTTATTATATATCGGGGTTATGTCACGATGTCTTCGTATAGTATGCAAATAATCCAGTGCTATAGGATTATCTGTATTCCGGGGATCAAATACTAATGCTTTTCTATGAATTGCAATATGTTTATATGCAGCATCATTATAAATATATTCATTTTCCATAATTACCACAGGGGTTCGTCATCACCGTCTTCGTCACCATCTTCATCATTTGATTCTATGTCTCCCCATTCAAATAAAGAGGGTGTATATAGCAAATGATCCATTTCAAATAAATAAGAAAACTTTTCATCGTATTTGCATTTAACTTGACTTAAACACGAAACTATAACCGATGTAAAGTCACTTGATTCAAAGCTCACTCGCAATAAAATACAATCCACTATAGTTGAACGCCTAAAATCACTTTCATTAATAGTGCAATCGGTAAATGTGCATTGAATTATATCAGTATCCTTCCAATCAGACGCACTTATATTACATTCACTAAATCCAGTATAAAGAATTTTAGATTGATTAAATGATATGTCTCTCATATCAACAGAGATAATAACACTATCAGTTATCACTGAATATTCAATTGCAGTATTAATGCAATTTGATTGAAAAATTTGAGTCCTTGATATACTCGACCCTGTAAAATCGCACCCACTTAAATCACATGTATTGAATATACAACCGGATATAACAGAGTTTTCCAATGATACATTATTGAAACTACAATTATAAAACAGACAACCGCAGAAATAACTATTCGACAAATCCGATGCGCTGAAGTCAAAGCCTATTATTATTTTACCTGTAATAGCAATTGATTCTACTAAAATAGAATTACTGTCATTAACCGATACTGTATACTTATCTAAAATAGTAGATTGGTATACTCGATTTAACTGACCGTTTGATATAGCCTTTTTATTATTATTGTCAGTAACAAGCTGATCGTCTGATAATTCTTCAATTTCCTTTTTTGTTATATGTGCTTCGATTCTACTCTCAGCTATTTGAAGTTCTTTTGATGTAATTAATTCTTTAAGTAAATCCACTGAAATACCAAGTTGACTAGCAACAGATATATTCCAATCATCGGCATTCAAATTAACTAAGCTATCGAGTATTTCATTGTTATCCATAAAAAACCTATAAGAAAACGGATACCATAAATAATGATATCCGTCAATAAAAATATTTTATTATTATATAAAGTATTTAATAATTCGTTTTTGTGGATATTAATTGTGACATAACCAATGATGAATATCTTCCATCATGCTGAACTTCAATTTGGTTATCAAAATATTCATCAAAAATTTCACCACGATGTGTGATTATATAGATACCACCGATCTCTTTTACTTTATTTCTAAGTAAGACAATCATATCTTTTAATGCTTCAGTATCAGTTGAAATATCTAACACTTCATCCAAGAATAGCGTATTAATATCAAAATCAGCGATGGCTGTTACAAAATCTCTGAAAGCCATTGCAATGGCGAAATTTAGTTTACGTTTTTGTCCCTGAGATAGACCATTATAAACAGGAGATAACCCAAACTTACTTGAGAACTTATCATTCATTGCATCATCAAATTCCAATGTGAATGGGAGACCAAATAATTCAAAGTTATGAGCAATCGCCTTATTTAGATTGGGGACAAATATACCCAACACTAATTTCTTAATACCTGTATCATCATACATGCTTTTAATATATTTGCATATCTCAATCTCATCAGAATACTTAAGAACTTTATTATTCGCTGTTTCTAAATCTTGTTCAGCTTCCTCTAATTTTTTCTTAGTAAGCGTCAATGAATTATCATTGGCGTTATTTTTCTTTTCTTCTATAGTATCCGATAACTTTTTAATTCTGGTATCGAGATTGGACACTACAGTAGATTTATTATTCTTATCTTGCTGTACTAAACTTAATTTACTACGAAGCTCGTTTAACGTAGATACCAAATCGTCTTTTTCCTTAATCAATATATTCAAGGATGATAATCTAGTATCAATGTCTTCTACACTCCCGATATTAAGATCATTTATCTTATTTTCAATATTGCTAATATCTGTATTTAGCGTGGTTATCTTATATTGACATTGCTTAAAATCATTGTTATTAAATTCTGTGTATTCAGTGTTTAATGCATCCCACTCAGATATAATCTGTTGGTCATTCTCAGTAGACTCAGTTATGGATTTCAATGTTTTATTTATATTTTCAATTTCATCTTCAGCTGACTTGATCTCAGCTTTTTTATCTTTCCATTGTTTCCTATACTCTTTTTTAAGAGATTCTACATCACCTTCAGTTGATTCCTTTCCACATGTAGGGCATGGTACACCCACATGTAATGACTTAGCATCTTCCTCAATGTGAGTTAACTGGTCGTTATATGTTTTTATTGCACCTGAATACGAAGCAACTTTCATGAGAAGTGTTTTTGATTCTGCATTATAATCAGTCACACGATTTTTAACGACATCAATACCATAAGCAGCTAACTTACCCTCATACTCTTTTTTCTTGGCTTCAAGTGAACTCAGTTTAGTGGTTTCGACTGAAAGGGCATTCTTTTTATCATCTAACTGTGGTATATAGACTCTTACATTCTCCAGTTCAGATTGCTCCTGTTTTAAATCACCGAACTTATCCAATTCTAGTTTTTTAGCCTTACCTTCTTCAGTAATTGAATCCATTAATTCAACCACAGATAATAGTTCATTATTAGCATTATCACGCTCTGTGATCAATTCTTGTAAATCTGTCTCCAATACAGAAATATCATGTTCCCGTTCCTTTTCCATATCTGCAATTATAACGGACAGGTCATGTGTATCTTTTGAATATTTTCTAACATCACTAGTAGAGGAATCGAATCGAGTAGTAACTTCTCTTAACTTCTTAGTATTGAGTTCTTTGAATTTATCAATGCTTAGCGTCAAAATCGATTCTAGTAATTTTCTTTTATCTTTAGGTTCCATATCAATAAAAGGGGTAGTCTGAATCGTATTTAATGAAATGACATTCTCAAATATATTTTTATTAAATCCTAGAACTTCATCTTCAAACGTTTTTTGTGTAGTACCGGCACCTTTCTTTTCAATTTCACCGTTTTTTGCTATAGTAAAAGTTGAGGAACCGCTCTTGTTCATTTCTCTATTTATAATATACTCATCAGTTGATTTATTATCCACACGAGTAAATACTAGCTCTACTTTTAACTTGGATTTATTTGCGGTATTTTTTAGTTCCGCTTTCTTAATGCTTCTATATGGCGTATTAAATAAAGCAAATGTCAATGCTTCGATTATAGTTGACTTGCCCGCACCATTTGGACCTTTAATCCATGTGAGTCCATCAACAAAGTTAACAACATTTTCATTGTTACCATATGATAACACATTTGAAAATGTCAATGTTTTTAAAATTATTCTATGCATTAGAAAATATCCTCATCCCCTAGTGGATTATCAAAAGTATCTATCTTATCAAATGTACGAACAGGAGCAAATTCTATATCAACCTGCTCACCATTAGAAACAAAATTATCAGGATTAAATATATCGGGATGGGCTTCTATATATTCCTTGTGATTGAATGCATAGTAACCCACATTCTTCATTTGTATTAATTCATCAGCAGTCTTAGGATTTACACCTATGTCATATAGGTGCTCACTATCAACAAGAGACGGCTGACTTTGATCTAATAATTGACATATCTGTCTCTGTATATCAGTTGGAATGTAATTTAGATTAATTAATTTTTGATTTCGTTTAAATTGATCTTCCCATCCCTCAGTAACAGCTTTATCATAATAATCACCTGACTCAAATATTTTTTCTGCTCCACCCTTACCTAACTTAGTCTTTCTATTAGGTAAAGCCATTCCATTAATATTATCCGAACTATCACCCATTAATATTTTAATTTCTAAATAGTTATCAGGATTAGCACAAACGGCCATTTCACGAGTAACGTGATTATATATTTTTAAATTTTTCTGACTTAATAACTGATTAAAGTCAGAGTCACGAGTAACTAATATAATGGAGTCGTATTTTTGCTCCCAATATTTAGCTGCAACGTATACAATATCATCGCCTTCCGCTTTGTCAAGACCTATTACATGAGCACGAAAAACACCCGCTATAGTATTGGTATATTTTTCTTTATATTGTTTCCATAAATCACGGTCTACTTCAAAATCCCATGGTTTATTATTTCTCTTGCCTTTATATTTAGGCATAAGTGGATCACCATTAGGTAATTTAGTATTCCATATCATACTATTAACACGTGTAGGTAATTCACCTAACGTTTTATATGTACTGGGTAAACTACCTATATCATTGACTATATCCATCTTTTGGATTTCGATGTCACCATTTTCTTTATATAATTTATAAAGAACATTATCATATCTAATATAATATGACGAACTATCATAATAAACAATGGTTTTTTCGTTATAGTATTCTTTAGCGTAATCACTTCTCCAAATATTACTACCTTCTTTGGTAATAAGAATATCCATAGGGTTAAACAAACTAACTAATTTCATCATTTGGTTAACCATGCTTGAACGCCATATCTTAAGTTCATCGTCAGCAGTTTCTATCTGTAAATTTGAATGCTTTTTCTTATTTGGAATTGCAAAAAATTGATGATATGCCAGACTAGCCCAGTCTACTATAAGTAGACGGTTTTTTGATGGAGGGTAACTAGTTAGCTGATTAAAGTTCATGTTTTTCATATATCGGTCCTTTGAGGTAAATATACAAAAAATCAATTATCTTCGATAATATTATCCAATCTCTCTTCTAAAATACTAGATTTTATATTCATGACTATCATTCTCTTTTCTAAGAATTTTATTACTTCCATGTTACTAGCGTCATAATCATCACAAAGATCATCATAGAATAGCTCCATATCATGAGGCACTTGAACATCTTCCATATCTAGAATTTCAGATAAATATCTACCGTTTGCCTTTAAATACGGCTGATAAATAGAATTGTATAAAATTGTATCATTAAGCTCAATGACTTTAAACATTAAATCTACTAATTTCTCAAATTCACTCATTTCTTTAATAACTCTGTTTCTACTATAGATGAAACTTTTTTAGAACTTTTTTCCTCTAATAAGGCTACGGTACCCTCATCTAGATGTTCTTCGCCTAATATATCATATATAAGATGATTGCGTAAAGTCTCCGCTATCCAAAATGCATCACACATATCAGAGTGAGGGTCTTGGTTCTGTGGAAATAGCGAGAATCCCTCAGGATAAAATTGCGGAAATTCTTCTTTAAACATGTTACTCATCATTATCTTATCGGCATTTCCGTTACCAGTAGCAAATCGCTTCACAACTTTCGGAGGATATATTATTATACCCTTTCCTTGATCATAAAACATCTTTTTCATTCCACCAATAAATTCACCTAACTGGATTAACGCACGAGATCCACTTTTACCAAAAGCATAGCCCTCAAATGCAATATGTTTAACATCTTCCATATCTTTATTAAGAATTTCATATGCAATATCCTGTCTTTCGAACATGTTTAATTTATCATATTTAGTTCCTAATCGGTCCACTATAAAATTCTCACCTGAAATGCATCGCTTATTGGTTTTGTTATAACCATATAATTTAACACCGATGATATTATAGTTATCATCAAGCTCCATTATACATTTACCCGAAGAATTAATTGAAGGGTCTATTCCACAAATTTTCATTACTATACAATATATTTTATAAACTATTCATATATGTCAATAAACTGGAGTATTTTATTATGAATAAAACAATAGATCAAAAAGATATGGATAAAAAACCAATCGCTGTATTTGGCTTACTTGACGATCCTAGTAAAAAGATCATTAACGAAGAAATAAAACAGAAAAAAGAAACTCAGTCTTTGTTAGGTTAATCTAAAAATTGAGATCGTTTTTTAACGGTCTTTGTTGTGCTTTTTTTACGAGATACTTTTTTAGCAGCTTCTTTTTTAGCTGCTTTCTTTTTATTTGTAACTGAATCTGTATCAATTGTCGCTTCGTATATCCCATCTAGACTAATCTCAATTACAGGGAGCTTATCGTCTGCATAATACTCTTTTCTAGCATTATAGTGCTTAACGGAATAATTTGCCATTTGTTTAGGAAATCCATTTCCTCTGGGAGTAGTCATATAACTACAGTCATCGTAAATATCAAATACACGAGCTAACGTCTTATTCTTATGCTTACGAATAACACGACCAATAGACTGAACTATTTCGTACATAGACTTAGAAAATTCAGCAAATACAAGGTTATGTAGAAATTTTATATTCACACCTTGTTTCATTGTACCATAAGTAGCTATAATTATATTACCACTGCTATTTTCTATAACCTTACGCATTTTATCACGTTCAGTTGCACTGATTTCACCTTTAACTATATGATAAGTAAACTCAGGAAAGGCTTCCTGTAGATATTCATGCATCTCATCTAACGTAGCCTTTGTTTTATACAGCATTACGGTATTTTGTGCGGTCGTTATCTTATTAGAATTTATCAGTAATTCCATAACTCGTTTACGACTGCCATTATTAGTTAATAATGAATATTCCGTTTTATAATTCTGTCTGTTAACAAATGCACGAATAGATTGATCATATGGAATTTTTATAGCATGTATTTCTATTGGCGTTAATATACCTAGATCTATTAATTCTCTGGTTCTAACTATTATTTCTTTTCGCCCTAACGCACCTTCAATCCACGCTGCATCTAAACCTTCATCCGGTAATGTACCTGATACACCAATTTTAAAATCAACAGCATTTACACATTTATCTAATATATTTCGAAGAACTTCTCCCCTAGTGCCATGAGCCTCGTCAACTAGCACAGCAGAAAATACTTTGAAAAACTCAGCTGGTTTATTTTGTAAACTTTGCCATGTTGAAATAGTTATGTCTTTTAACATTACTTCTTCACCAAGATTCAAATCAGATAATTTTTCTTTTTGTCTCTTACTTAATTTATCTCTAGAATCGCCATGTATTAAAGTGCACTTATCTTCAGCTTCTTTCCAGCCATATTCATATCTAAAATCAGAATACAATTGTTCTACTAACGCAGATGAGGGGGTTACTATCAATATTTTCTTATTCTCATACTTAAGTAAATATCTAGATAATATACACATTGATAATGATTTACCCGCTGACGTACATGCTAGTAATGAAATCCTTCGTCCATTTATTGCACGACTTACTAGTTTTAATTGATGTTCATAAGGAACGATTTCAAAATTATCAACTTCGTTATATAAATTTAGTGATTTGCTAAACTCACGTAAAAACTCTTCGTCTACATTTTGTTTAGGTGATGTATATAACTCTCGGATTGATTCTGTAACTTGAATCTTAACATCTGGTTTGGATTTTCTTATATAATCTCGTAATCTAGGAATTAAACCTATTGGAAGAGTTTGATTTTTTCTATCATAGATATATTCCATTGCATCTATGAATCCCTCCTCATATTCCCAACTATATCTAGCTTTATCATTAAAGTACGACAGACCTGTATACATAAAAGAATTCAGGCTGTTTATTTCTTCTTTTGATCTAGCTTGTATATTAACACAAGCCAGAGTATCGCTGTATTTATCAAATGTGATACAAGTGTTATTAGATATAGTATTTTTCATATATCTATAATATAATTTAAAAATTCTAAATTATGCAGATAGAGATTGTTGATTTTTTTCATCAATTAAATCATCAACGTCATTATCTTCTTCATCTTCAATCGAAACTTCATTTTTTTCGTCTATAATATCAGATGCATCCTTTTCTTCTGATATATCCGGAATAGTCTCCGGTTTAGATGCTTTTATATTGTTCTCATCTATTATTTCATCTACATCAGTTTCTGTTTCGGTTACGTCTATAGATTTTTTCTCATCAATGAGCTCTTGAGATCCTTCTTCTTTACCCTTATTTATATCCTCTGCTGCTTGAGTTAATGACATTATAATAGGCTCTGCGATGTCTTCTGTTACTGTTTTCACATCTTTTTTTAATGGTAATTTTCCATCATCTATATCACGAGTCATTTTTTCATCTGTTTTCACTTCAACGTCCATCTTACGAGCTTGGCTCATAATAGAAAATGCATTATTAGGAAATACAGTAAAAACCGAATATAAATGTTTACATAGTATATGTTTTCTATCAGGGTCTTTTATGTCCGGTGGAATATCATCAGTTGCTCCAACTGGTGCCAATGAACCTTTTAGTTTACCATACTGACCCAAATTATAAGTCATTCCACTCCATTTAAAATCAGGGCAAGTGCAATGTACTTTTACATCTGCATTTGATAGTGCTTCCGAAAATACTTTAGGTTGCCATTTACCTTTCGCTACACCAAATAGTCCACCCATTAAAGGAACATGGATATCGACAGTCACTCCATAATTAGTTGATCTATTTGTTTGACTGGGAACTTCCCATATAGTTCGTGCTTGTCCGTCAGGTTTTTGTTGGATTGATTTATAATAAACTGGAATATTTTTAGCACGTGCCTTTCTATCATCGTCCACGTTAGCAGCGATGTCACTAAATGTGTGTTCTATTAAAGCACTATCATACTTATTCTTTAGATTGTTCGCTAGATTCTTCTTGTTTATCATTTGTATCCTGTTTGGTGTCAGTATCTGCTTTATCTTCAGTTGATTCAGCCGAGTTTGATTTATCTGATTCAGCTGGTACCGTTCCCATAGGAATATCACCGTCTGATTTATATATAAAGTTAAGTAATTTTTCACTAGAATCCATTACATATTTATCGTCCCAAGCCGGGGTATCAACTAAAATCGCATATCGATTTCTACCTTTTTTATTTCTAAGTTGTAAAACATAAATGGTTTCATTTATTTCTTTAGCATTCAATGCTAGTAATTCTCGATTGTTTTTAACATCATTTAATTTCTGAAATGGTTGATAAAATTCAGATACAAAAGCATAAGGTAGTCGCATTAATGCTTGGTCTCTAGGGAGATCCGGTCTCATATCTTCATTCATAAATTGAATTACTTTACTCTCGTCATTATATTTATCATATGGTGCGATTAATAATTTTCTTTTCAACTTACCCCACTTATCCAATGGGGTATTTATAATCATTTTTACTTCAGCCATTGAAAATACATTAGATATAGTACTATACTTATCTTCTGTCATATTCTTAAAAGCATCGTTAAATGCGATTCTGACTTTACCAATATCATTTGTAATTTTCAAAGGTTGCTTTTTAGAATCCTCATTGTCTTTTTTAGGTTCTTCGTCTTTTGCTGGTGATTCTTTTTCTTTATCAGTAACTTCCTTCTTTTCAGAGGACGCATACTCTTTAGTTACCTTTTTGTCAGTTTCAACTTCTTTTGTTTTTCTTCTGGTGTCATATCCACCATCTTTAATTTCTTTATTTGCTTCCATCTCCATAAAATCAGCTGTTGAACTACGAGCTTCTAGCAAATTAATGAAATCTGCTTTGCTTATACCAGATTCTAATTTTATATTACTTGGTTTATTTTCCTGAAGAAGTTTTATTAAATCTACTGTTTTCATAATAGTCCTCGTTAAATACAGTTTATACAATCACAAAAGGGAAAACATAAATGGATAACCCCAATCATATTCCTCTTATTTCTTTGTTAAAATGATTTATATTTCATTATAACACTCCGATTTTTATTTTTATTTGGTATTTTTCTTAAACATATGACACAAAAAGTATTTATAAGAGTTCCGCAAAAGGCTAAACAGGATTTATTAAATTATCTAAAGATGGATAATCCTGATTTTTCTTATAATATTGATAGTTTTCTATACATAATCAGTAAATTAGTTGAGATTCCAGAAACTAACCGAAAATACCAAAAACTTAACAAAATACCTATTTCTTCTACGATTTTAAGATATGAAATAGGGAAAAATTATAGAAAATACTTAGATTACCTATTAGATCATAAATTAATTGACACGGATAACCATTATATTGTATCCACTCCAGAAAGAGAGGGTAAATGTAAGTGTTATGGCCTCACCGATCAGTATAAAAAGTGTAATCGAGTTAAACATGAAATTACAAAAAAGCACCTTTTACATAAAATCATTACGTGGAAGGAACAGAACTTTGGTAAAAACACAGATGATGAACTAGTATCCAAACTTTATGATATGATGAAACGATTTAGCATTGATATTGAGGGTGCTAAGCAGTATTTACAAGATTTATATGATTCGGGTCAGATAAATAAATATAAAATGGAGCTAGAATTACAGAAATGTCAGAAGATCAATGATGGAAGACATGACAAATTCTCATTATTTATATCAAAAGATAAATACAATCGAGTGCATACGAACTTTACTAATCTTTCTAAGAAGATAAGGGAACGTTTTTTGTATTTAGATGGTGAGAAAGTCGTTGGTTTGGACGTAATATCATGCCAACCTGCTCTATTATACACACTTTTTAATGATTTTGTTAAACACACTGAAAATACATTGGGCGAAAATATAGACAATCCTCTGTTTATGCCTATATCAGATAAGCGAGTTGATATTAGAGATAAGTACGTTAATAACAAAAATTCATATAGCGGTGATAATATTTATGATGGAAATGTCAATTTCACTTTAACTAAATTTGATTTTGATAGTTATAGCGATTTTTTACAAAACGTTAGGTTAGAATTGCAGCAATTTAAAGATGCATTGCAGAATGATATATACATTACGTTTATGAACAAATGGGAATCAATGTTTGGTGGTAATAAAGATCGAGATGAGATCAAAAAACAATGGGTTTCATATGTATTTAGTAAACGGAAAAATATTTTTACTAAAAACATGGCAATGATTTGGGATAGACTCTTTCCAACGTTAAATAAAATGCTAATTCACTTTAAAGAAGGCGATTATAGAGCACTTGCCCATTCATTACAGAAAAAAGAAGCCAAATTTATGTATGGTAGTGTATGCCCTGCGGTAAACGAACAGCTTGGTATAGATTATTGTACTGTCCATGACTCAATAATAATTAAGGAATCTTATACTAGTGATGTTGCTGATATATTCGAAAGTGCATTACATGAGAATAATATCGTAACTGGAGTATCTATTAATAATTAATTTTACTTGACATAAATGCATATATTATTATAAAAACAAGGTGCACTTATGTCAAGAATAGGTATAATAGAATCAGTTGTTAATAATACAGTTAATTTAGTTGGGTATGGTGAATATCTAGGAAATGAAATCGAACGAGATGAAGAATTTGATATTGATATAGAAATTCCTGTCGTTATGTTGGATAATGGTAATAAAATTAAATTAAATCAATATTATTGGGCAGAAGAAGAATCAATAAAGGCCGAATTAGAAACTTATGAGCTTAAAGGATATTCGATCAAAACAATATAAAGTATTAATTTCGATGTAACTTATATCTATCTAGTTTATTATCCATTTAACCATTTATAAACAATTATCGGTGGTGCTACTATAGTAGCTTAACATCTGGATAGGATATAATCATGAAAAAAATCAACTGGTATAATGTAAATGTTCTACACTCCGAAGAACATTCCACAGTTATAGAAAAACTCAATAAAATGGGAAAATACGGTCGAAGAAAGGATATTGAGCCTTTAATCAATAGGTTATTCAAAGAGGAAAAAGAAACCAAGCAATCCATTAAACACACCGAATACATGATTAAGCAGTTCCGAGCACATTTCTCACATGAGAAAAATGACTCAATGATTGAGAATTGCGATAATTTATTAAAGAAACTAAGAAATATTTTGTAGATTTATTGGGAGAATAAAGGTGTCTCCCGATGAATTTTACGGATTATACATTAGTTATACCATATTATGGTAAAAATTCCTTTAGACTGAGGAATTTAAAATACACTATTGCCTATTATAAGAAGGCAATGCCTAAATCTACTATAATAATAGTAGAGCAGAATGGTGATGGCTCTATAAGTACACTTTTCAATGATATAATTTATCATAATGTTGCTATTGAAGCGGACTATTTTTGCAAATCTAAAATATTGAATTCTGCTATAAATGATAAAGTAGACAGTAAGTATATTATCATGGTTGATAATGATTGTATATTACCAAGTAATGGAATTGAATTACTTGAAACCGGGTTAGATAATTCAAGTGTATTTATACCATTTAGATCAATTAATAAATTAAATGAGGCTAATACTAGACAATTAGTAAAAAATGGGGATTTTATAAAAGTTATTAATAACAGTCCCTTACATGTCAGTAGATATACAGGTGGATTTAATTTATTCACGAAAGAGACATTCGATACAGTCGGTGGGTTCGATGATGAATTTCAGGGATGGGGTGCCGAAGACGATGCGTTTTTAACAAAATGTCAACGAATTGTAGGTAACGTGAAGCGGACTATGGAAGATGTTGAATTAGTACATTTATATCATCCAAGTGAAAATAAACCGGATTATCTACAAAGTGATCAATATATGAAGAACAAGAAAATGTTAGCTTGTTTAAAAAGAATGACGTATGATGATTTAATCGATTATACTAAATGCAAGCCTAATTCAATCGATGCTTTAGCACAAAAAGTTGATATATACGAGGCTAAAGATATGCTAGATATAATGGTATCGATTGATATTGGGAATGGTACCATTACAATGGATACAACAGCATACAATGTAACTTGTGATGAGAATGGAAAATTAACTCTAGATAAGATATTAGAGGCTATATATAACCAGGATAATTTAGATTTTGTATTGGGTGTTATTGCGCAAATAGAATCCAAATTAACTGATTTACCTGATAATGTTATTGAATTATTGGATTATTATAAATCGCTAAAATCCTAATTGTGATCTGGCTCATATACTATTTTATATGAAATGAATATATTCATTATATACATAAAAATTTAATTAAGAGTAAAATAATATGGAATTTATAACAATTGGAACCGGTAATGCATTTACAAAGAAAAATTGGCAATCAAATTTCTTAATAAGACAAAATAACAAATGCTTATTAATTGATTGTGGTACTTATGCCTGGTTACCCTTAAATGATGAACATGGAATAACCACTGCAGATATTGACGCAGTTTATATAAGTCATGAACATGCTGATCATATAGGTGGCTTAGAAGAATTAGCTTTAACAACTTATTTTAACCCTACTGTTAATCGCCCAAAATTGTTCTGTCAAGGTCAATATGAAAAAGATACTGATACCGGTTTATTATATACATCAGGGTTAGTTAAGGAATTGTGGGATCATAATCTGTCAGGTGGGTTACATTGCCTAGAAGGCAAAGAGGCTACCTTATGTACATACTTTGATGTATGTGCTGTGGAATCAAATGGTGGATTTACATGGGAAGGCATTAAATTTGATATAGTTCAGACTATACATGTCGCAAGTAAATATAAAATTGAGCATAGTTACGGATTGATGTGGAATGATCCCGATACAGGTGAACGAATATACTTAACAACAGATACACAATTCTGTCCAGTAAACGCAATGAAAGCTTATTTAAAAGAAGCTGATATTGTATTCCATGATTGTGAAACTTCTCCTTATCCATCTGGAGTGCATGCCCATTATACTGAATTAGTTACATTATCACCTGAAATAAAATCAAAAATGTGGTTATATCATTATCACGATAATGTTATTGATAATTGGGATGAAATGAATCAGAAAGCTATTAATGATGGCTTCTTAGGTTTTATCCCGACATCTACATTATTTGTTAGACAATATAATGCATATGATATAGGAACAGTTGGTAAAAAAGGATAGAAATTTGTATATTTATAAATATGAATAAATATGCAGGTATAGGATCTAGACAAACTCCTAAACATATACTCAATATAATGACATCCATCGCTTCTAAATTAGAAGCGAATGGATTTATGTTACGTAGCGGTGGAGCAATAGGAGCAGACACTGCCTTTGAAAATGGGATACAATTTAATTCAAATAAAGAAATATTTTTAGCTGATGATGCAACTACCGATGCACTACAATTAGCTGAGATGTACCATCCTAACTGGGATGCATGTAGTGCATATGCTAGGAAATTACATGCTAGGAATGGTATGATATTACTCGGTGCTAATCTTAACGATCCCGTTAATTTTGTTATATGCTATACCGCTGATGGTAAGGCTACTGGTGGAACTGGTCAAGCTTTGCGTTTAGCTGATGATAAAAATATACCAATATTAAATTTGTATTTTGATGATGTATATCAACGTGCAATTAACTTTTTAGGTATTAATAATATAGATAGATTGGAGATATTTTGAAAAGACCATTTAATTCAGGTGCATATAATAAATATGATAATTCTAATAAAGAGTTAGTTATTTCTATATTTGAGAATAGAGGTTATACTCTACATGCAGGATTAAAAGAAGAATTATATAAAGAATGTGATGTTATTATGAAACATAACATCACTAACAAGATAATACGAATTGAAAATGAAAGCCGTGAAGATTTCGATAAAATTAAAAACTTTTATTCAACCGTTCATATACCTATAAGAAAATTGAATACACAAGCAAATTTTTATTTTGTTTGGAGAAAAGATCAAAGTGAATGTATGATCATAGATATTGATGAATGTAGAGAATTTAAAATATTTAATAATATAACATCTGTTGTATGTACAAAAGATAGAAACCTTGACGCATATAGTGAAGAATTTATAGATATTCCGAAATCATTAGTCTATAAATGTAAAGTCGATCACGGTAATATTATATACACCGAACCTAGAAATGAAATAATTGTAAATAAATATAAAAAGATCTCTGAAATGGGAAAACACTTCAGAAAGTAACTTATAATGAATTATATTATGGATTATGATAGATTATTATAAAACACTAGGTGTTTCTAGGAACGCTTCGGTCGATGAAATAAAAAAAGCGTATAAGATACTCGCTAAAAAATATCATCCCGACAAAAACCCTGACGCTGAAGATATGTTTAAAGACGTGAGTGAAGCATACAACACTCTTTCCGATGAGGGGAAGAGACGTGATTATGATAACAAAATGTCATTTAGCTTTAATTATAATCGATGGTCGGATGCATTTGGTACATCCAATACAGCATCATCATTCCATAAAAAACCAAAAACTCGACAGACTACGGGCAGTGATATTAATGTAGATATTTCAATTACATTAAAAGAATCAATTGAAGGCACAACTAAATTAATAAAATATAAAAAATTAGTGAGATGTTCACTCTGTGATGGTAGTGGTGCTAAGATACAAAAGCGATGTACCGTATGTAAAGGCGAAGGTGTAGTAAGACAAGTTAAAACCATTTCATTATTATCGGGTAAATCAATTGAAGTTGTTATATGTCCTAGATGCAATG
>Ga0070751_1000374_pt1 | contig 29642 bp, 48 predicted proteins | sample VirMetDEL_Aug_28_FD_78514 | JGI IMG/M metagenome (GOLD analysis project Ga0070751, IMG submission 78514) | Aqueous microbial communities from the Delaware River and Bay under freshwater to marine salinity gradient to study organic matter... | ecosystem: Environmental > Aquatic > Marine > Coastal...
TCATTTAGATATGGAATGAGTTTATCTATATTAAGTGAAGCAATTACTCTATCAGGCCACAGAATTATTCAAGAATCAGCTTTATGTGCTAATAGACATATGAATCGTGTAATTAGAGGACAAGAAAAATTAGAATTATAATGGCTTTAAAAAAACAATCAATAAGAAAAAACATGCACATTACAGTGGATGGGAAAGAATTATCTAAAGATGATATTATTTCTTTAAGTGAAGAATGGACTGAAGTTCAAGAAAACTTTTTTAGAAAAATGTTAAAGCAAGGCGGGCATTTTAAACTTAAAGGTCGTAAATTTATAGTTGAATTAGCTGAAGCAGATAATAAAAGATCTGATGGAAGTAAAGACGGAGGAATAATCCCAGTACCTGGAGAAGACGGAAAATTTTAAATGAAACACTTAGAAGAAACACCCTGGTTTATTTGCGATAAAGAAGATAAGAATTACTGTGCTTATGTTGACACAGATTCTAATTACTTTAATGCTGAACCTATATTAAAACATTTATATCCTAATTTTGAATCATTTTCAGATGAAGAAAAAGATGAAAAGTTAGAGAGTGTTGCTTTAGCATATCAAGATATTATTACAGATCATTATGATATTTTAGCTAAAGAATGTTTTAATGTTTATAAATTTCCTTGGTTTAAAGATAAAGAAAAAGATCATTGGTTAGAAATGAAAACAGAATGTGTTATTCGTTCTGCCTATTTTAGAGCAACAAGACGATATGCACAATGGATTACTAAACAAGAGGGAATTGCTAAAGAAACTTTAGATATTAAAGGTTTAGAGTTTATGAAAGCAAATTTTCCACCTATTTTAGGAGATTTTTTTAATGATATCCTACAACAAGTACTAAAAGGGGAACAGCATGATAGTATTATAGAACAAATCAAAGTATTTAAAAAACAAATATTAGATGGTACTATTCCTTTAGCTAAATTAGGTAACCCAACAGCTGTAAAAAAATTAGAAAAATACAGTGGTAAAAGTGCTCGTGCGGGTGAAATGTTTACTGAAATATTAAAAGGTGCTCCCGCTCCTGTAAGAGCAGCTATTCGTTATAATGATTTACTTAGATTATGGCAGTTAGATAGAAAGTATAACCTAATTACGATGGCAGATAAAGTAAAGTGGATTTATTTAAAGGATAACCCCTATAAAATAGATGCATTAGCATTTTTTGATTACCAACTACCAGACAAAATAGTAGATTTTTTAGATACTTATGCTGATAGACAGAAAGTATTTGATTCCATATTATTAAATAAATTAGAGGGCTTTTTCTCAGACCTTGGATGGAGTTTAAATCTTAATCCTTATGTAAATGCCTTAAAATCTTTTGAAATATGATAAAAAAAAGAGAATATTGGAAAACTACTAAGTGGCCTACTTTAGAATTTACAACAACACTTTCTCTAAAAGGTTGTATTGTAGATTGTGCTTTTTGTCCCCAAAGAACTCTAGAAAAAATTTATCATGCTCATAAGGGCCAACCAAAAGTATTATCTAAAGAAAATTTTGTAAAAATTATAGATAAATTACCAAAAGAAGTTAGGATTACATTTTCTGGGTTTACTGAACCTTGGTTAAATAAAGACTGTACCTCTATGGCTGAATATGCTCATTATGAAGGACATCCTGTATCAGCTTTTTCAACAGGAGTTGGGATGAAAGTTGAAGATGTTGATATAATTAAAGAAATTCCTTGGACTACTGGCCCTAACGGAGGATTTTGCTTACATTTACCCGATAATGAAAGAATTGCTAAACACCCACTTTCTAAAAAATTAAGTGATGTTTATAAAAGGTTTTATGAGGTACAAGATGAAATACAAGGTTTTTATGTAATGTGTATGGGAGAAGTTCATGATTCAGTTAAACATTTATGGTCTGATGTTCAAGTACCTAATTTTTGGTCACGAGCCGGAAATTTATTAGGAGAAGCACAAATTAAACCAGAATTAGCTAAAATAAGAGATAGATTTAAACATAAAGATCATAAAGGACAACCTAGTACTTGTGGGTGTATTGAGCATTTATATCATAATGTAGTACTTCCAAATGGAGAAGTTTCCATTTGTTGTATGGATTACAGTTTAGAAAAAATATTAGGAAATATTTTAGAAGAAGAATATGATGATATAATGCCTGCTCCACTTTCAACTTTTGATATTTGTGGTAGATGTGAAAATGGAATTAGCCCAAGTGATACAATAAAAAAATTAAATTTGGTTATAGAATGATAAGTAAACAACAATTAAGTTCAGTTATTTCAAAATACTATTTAAATGGTTTAAATAATCAGGTTAAATGGAGAATTAAAGATAATACACTTACAATTTATGCTGGTGAAGCAGGTAGGGTATGTAAAGTAGTAGCTAATAATTTTCCATTAGAGGATGCTGAATTAGGAGTATTTGATACTAATAAATTAAATAAATTATTATCTATTACTAATGGTGATTTGATTATATCATTAGAAAAAATGAAAGCAATTTATACTAAAATGCACATTCAGGATTCTAATTATGATTTAACTTATTCATTAGCTGATACTTTAATTTTAGGTAAAAATACATGGTATGAAGATCCTGAAAACTTAGATATTAATATAACCCTAGAACCCGAAGATGTAGATGCTTTAATTAAAGCTAAAAATGCTTTAGGAGACATAGATAATATGTTAATTACAACTACAACTGATTTTGATAGTAACCCTATATGTGAGTTTATATTTGGTGATAACACAGGATTTTCAAATAAAATTACTTATCAAGTAAATGGTGGTAAAATAGAAAATAATAGTTTAAGTATCCCCTTTAACTCTGATATTTTTAAAGATATATTAAATAATAATAAAGATATGAGTTTATGCAAACTAAAATTATCAGATACTGGTATATTAAAGTTGGAATTTATATCTGAAGAAATTAACAGTGAATATTTTATAGCAAGAAATGAATAAGAAAAAAACACATTACAAAGACACAAGCCCAGATGAAAATCATGGGCAAGTAAAAACAAACCAATTTACAACAAATCCTGATTTAAAACATAGGATATTTGTTATGGATAACTTTTACACAAATCCCGAAAAACTAAGACAATTTGCGGTTCAACAATGGTATTTTGATGATGAAGGATTTGAAGGATTAAGAACAAGAAAACAATTCTTTTTTGAAGGTGTAAAAGAAAAATTTGAAAGTACTATAGGTAAAAAAATTACCAAATGGGAAGAACATGGGATGAATGCTAGATTTCAAAGTCATAAAGCAGATTTCAGACCTGTTTATCATTGTGATAGTCAAACCTGGGCAGCTGCTGTTTATTTAAACCCTAATGCCCCTTATGAAGCAGGAACAGCTTTTTACGCTCATAAAAATACAGGTTTAAGAGGTGGAGAAGAAGAAATTGGGTATGCTTTTAATGATAAAACATGGGTTGATTCAACCCCTTATATTAAAGTAGATGAAATTGGAAATGTATTTAATAGATGTGTTATTTGGGATGCCAGATTAATTCATGCAGCTCCTGTTTACTTTGGGTGGGATATTGATACAGCAAGATTAACACAAGTATTCTTTTTTGATACAGAGTAAAAAAATTATATATGTATAATAGAACAAATAATGGAGCTAGGGCACATTGTTATGTTTAAAATTAAATTAACCCGAGTAGCTTAGGCACTCACAAAACTAAATGATATGAGTACATTATTCAATGAACGTACACCGTTCGATTTATTATTCCGAAACTTTTTTAAAGCAGACGGATCTTTCCAACCAACAACGTTTGATAACAAACAACCACACCCACTAGATATTTTTTATGACGAAGCAGGACTTCATTTTGAAATTGCCTGTACTGGTCTAACTAAAGAAGATATCCAACTAGAAATAGATGGGGATTTATTAAAAATTACTTACGATAAACCAAAAGAAGAAGAAGATTATACTGGCTATATCTATAAAGGTTTAGCTAAACGATCTTTTAATCTAGGTTATAAAGTAGCAGCTAAATTTGAATTAGAAAAATTAACTGCTGAAATGAAGGATGGTTTACTTCATATATTTGTTCCTATTGCGGAATCGAAAAAACCAAAAACAATCAAAATTAAATAAAAGTTATTAAAAAATATGTGTCCTAGCGCATTATTTTTCGTATATTGACGTACAAATAAAATAAGTTATATATGTCTACAAAACGAAAATCTATTCAAATTATTACGGATCCTTTATTAGAACCATTTTTTATTAGTAAAGATGAATACAGTTACACAATTAAACAAAATGTAACATCAGATGCATCACACTTTAGATCTAATGGTAAAAGTAAAACGTATGAAAAAAGTCTTTATTATTATCCTACTTTTGCAAATGCATTAAATAAAATTGCAGAATTAAAAACAGAAAATAAAGATTATAGTAATATACAAGAATATTTAGAAAATTATAAACAAATTAGTAATCAAATAAAAGAATATACAAATGGCATTAGAAGCACTATTTGATGCGGTTATAGTTAAACCGATTGAACTTGAAGAAACTACTTTTGGTAATATTATTGTACCAGATTTAGGTAAAGAAAAAAACGAAACTGGAACTGTTATAGCAGTAGGACCAGGTAAATCAACTATTACTGGTGATTTTATTCCTACACAAGTTAAAGTTGGGGATAAAGTAGTACTACCTACTATGGGTTTTACTAAATTACCTTACGATGGGGAAGAATATTATGTAGGACCAGAAAACCAAATATTAGCAAAAATTAACGACAATGAGTAAACAAGTTATTTTAGGTTCTGAAGCAAGAACCAATTTAGTAAAAGGAATTGATACATTAGCAGATGCAGTTGTATCAACATTAGGACCAAATGGTCGAAATGTAGTAATAGCTAATGAACAAGGAGCACCACAATCAACTAAAGATGGTGTTACTGTTGCTAAATCAATTACACTAAAAGACCCAAACCAAGAATTAGGGGTCCAATTAGTAAAACAAGCTGCAATTAAAACAGCTGAAAAAGCAGGTGATGGTACAACTACATCTACTTTATTAGCAAGAGAAATGATTAAAGCAGGATTACACGCTTTAAATAATAATGAAAATGCAGTTCAAATTAAAAGAGATATTGATGCTACTGTTAAAGAAGTAATAAATAATCTAAAAAATAATATTGCAGAGGATATTTCAGGTGAAGAGCAATTAGAACAAATTGCTACAATTTCAGCAAATAATGATCCTGAAACTGGAAAATTAATTGCTACAGCAATTGAAAAAGTTGGAATGGAAGGAGTTGTCCATATTGAGGAGTCAAAAACTGGAGAAACTTATCTTGAAACTGTTGAAGGGTTACAGTTTGATAGAGGGTATAAATCCCCTTATTTTGTTACAAATAATAGTACTATGACTGCTACTTTGGACAATCCCCTTATTCTTATAGCAGATCAAAAGTTAACACAAGTAAAAGAATTATTACCTATTTTAGAAAGTGTATCAACACAGGCACGTTCACTTTTAATTATTGCTGAAGATATTGATAATGAAGCTTTAGCTACCCTTATTGTAAATAAAATGAGAGGTACAATGAAAGTTGTTGCTGTTAAAGCCCCTGATTTTGGTGATCGTAGAAAATTAGTTTTAGAAGATATTGCTATCACAACTGGTGGTCAGGTTTTTGATAAACAAAAAGGAATGAAACTTGATAAATTTAGTTGGGATTGGTTTGGTGAAGCAAGAACAGTAACTGTAGGAAAAGAACAAACAACAATTGTAGATGGAAAAGGAGGAATTGAACCTATTGAAGCACGTATTGAAGAATTACAACAACAAATAGATAAAGCAACAACACCCTTTGAAACTGAAAAATTACAAGAACGTTTAGCTAAATTTGTTGGGGGAGTTGCTATTATCCATGTAGGTGGAAATACTGAAACTGAAATGAAAGAAAAGAAAGATAGAGTTGATGATGCTTTACACGCAACAAAAGCAGCTATTGAAGAAGGAATAATACCTGGTGGTGGAACAGCATTATTATATGCGTCATCAGGCATTGAAGTTAAATCAACAGGTGCCGCTATTGTAGTAGAAGCATGTACTAAACCATTTAATCAAATCTTAGTTAATGCTGGCCATGATTCAGTTAAAGCACAAATTATAGCTGATGGGTTAGTTAATTCCGGAAATGATGGTTGGTTAGGATATGATATTAAAACTGATAATACTGTTGATATGAAAGAAGCAGGTATTATCGATCCAACTAAAGTAGCTAGGACAGCATTACAAAATGCAGCATCAGTAGCAGGTACAGTACTACTTACAGAATGTACTGTTGTTAACGAACCAGAAGAAGAAAAACAACCTCAAATAGACCCCTCAATGATGGGGATGATGTAAAATAATTTCGTATATTATGTCCGAAACTAAAATAGTAGAAGAATATATCCTTATCGCTAGGCGAGTTCCGCCTGGTGATAAGTGGCGTTTAATAGCAAATGAACCTGATGGTCCTGTACATAACACATTAACTGATGCTTTAGAAGCATATATGACTAAAACGGGATTTAGGGGTGAGTATAGACTTGCCCCATTAAAGAGTGAATTATATGCTATAAGCACAGATGAAATTGAAGTACAACCAGAACCAGAGAAAAAATATTCAATATATGGGGAATACTAGTCATAGTTTATTAGTAGAAAAATATAGACCATCTAAGTTAGAAAATTATGTTGGTAATGAAAATATCAAAAAGTCTATTTCTAAATATTTAGAACAGAATGATATCCAAAACCTAATATTTTATGGACCAGCTGGTACAGGAAAAACAACTTTGGCAAAACTTTGTGTTCAAAATCTTGATTGCGATCATCTTTATATTAATGCCTCTGATGAACGAGGGATTGAAACGATCCGTGATAAAGTACAAAGCTTTGCGAGCGTGGCTTCTTTTAAACCACTTAAAGTGGTCATTTTGGATGAAGCTGATTTTCTTACTATACAGGCGCAGGCTTCACTCCGTAATATTATTGAAACTTTCTCGCGTACAACGCGTTTTATCATGACTTGTAATTTTGTAGAGCGTATAATTGATCCTCTACAATCTAGATGTCAAGTACTTAAAATTGTACCTCCAACTAAAAAAGATGTTGCTAAACATTTACATTGGATATGTAATGAAGAATTAATTACACATGAAGTAAATGAATTAGTACCTTTAGTTAACCAATACTATCCTGATTTACGTAAATGTATTAACACAATTCAATTATCAACTGTAGATGGTGGAGCAAATGACTTATATCTTAACCTAGATCAATCAGTATTAGTATCATCTAATTATATAGATAAAGTTATTACTGAATTAAAAGGTAAGGCTGATTTTAAGACAATCCGTCAAATTATAGCAGACGCTAATGTAGATGATTTTGATGAATTATTTAAAGCACTATATGAAAGAACATCAGAATATCTTCCAGGAAAAGAAGGCACAGCAGCTATTTTAATAAATGAACATCAATATAAAGCAAATTTCCGGATCGACAAGGAAATAAATACAATGTCGTTAATTTCAAATTTAATAAATAATAAATAATTATGCAACAAGCACCACAACAACAACCTCAAATTGATTTAAAAAACACTACTGAAGTTAAAAATTTTAATGGTGGGTCAATTTTCCAACAAGGGGTAATTTTACGTAAAGTATCTCGTTTTGTAACAGGGACAGATGAAGATGCTCTACTCCCAATTCCAGTATTTTTTGATCCTGAAACTAACAAAATTTTAACAGATTCAGTTCCAAAAGATTTAAGAGAGGAAATGAAAGATGAATTGTGTTAAATGAAAAATATCTTTGATTGGTTAAAATGTATTAATACTTCAAAACCACCTGTTAAGTCATTTTCTGATAAAGATTGGGAGGTTTGGAACAGCTATATGATACACAGGTTCATTAGTATGAACCCAGATTATATTGAAGTTGTTAATTATGTACAAGACTTTCCACCACAGGAAAAACAAATGATTTATTCTATTTACAAAGAATTTATTCCCAAAAACAATAAGTGGAACAAATATATTAAATCTAAAGTAAAACAACCTAATAAGGATTTAATAGACCATATCAAAAATTATTTTGAATGTTCTTCCAAAGAAGCAAAAGAATATATAAATATATTGGCTACCCCAGAAATTAGTCGTATATTAACGAATAGAGGGTTAGACAAAAAAGAAATAAAACCATTATTAAAATGACAAAAGAATTATACACTATGCTAAAAAAATCTGCTGAAGCAGATCAAGCAAAAGCATTGTTATCATTAGATCTATTAGGCAATCATGCAGTAGGCATTGGAGATCATTCAACTGAAGATTTTTATAAAAATGCTGAGGAAGCACTTATGATGTTAGTTGATGCTGAAGATAGATTAGAAATTTTAGAAAAATACTTTAACTTATCAATACAAATCAATGGGTGATACAGTTAAAAAATACCATGAAAATATGAGTGATAGAGAAATTATGAATTCTAAATATCCAAAGAATAAAATTCAAGAATTTATGGATAATGAAATAAATCAAACTATAACAATATTTGAAGAAGAATATCCAGATCTATCTCAAGAGTTTAAACAAATTCAGGAAGAAATGTATGAAATGTTTGCTCGTAAACATATGGATTATGGTTTAAATAATATTGCCTTAGGTGGAGATATTCTTAATAATAAAGAAGATAAAAAATTTTCACTTACTGGTTTATGTATTAGATTAACTGATAAAATTAGTAGGTTAAAAAACCTTCTAGTTAATGGTAAAAACTTCGTTAAAGGTGAAGGAATGGAAGACACGTTTATTGATATAGCTAATTATGGAATAATTGGTTTATTAGTAGGGCGTGACAAATGGAAAAAATAAGTTTTGGCTAAAAAAATCCCTAAAATTATACAGGAGATTAGAAATAATCCCCCATCACCCGTTAATTATGCATATCAAAAGAATATATCATATTCCCAGATGTCTATATTTAGGGGATGTCCTCATAGATGGAAATTGCAGTATAAAGATAAAATAAAGAGATTTACTTCATCTATTCATACCGTATTTGGAACCGCTATACATGAAGTAATGCAACATTATTTAGATATAGCATATGATAAATCCTTTGCTGTTGCTGATAGAGAAATTAATATAGAAGAATTTTTCCAAGAAAAATTTATAGGTGAATATCAAAATCAATATAAAAAAAATAATGACCAACATTTTTCTTCAGCTGAGGAAATGAGAGAATTTTATGAAGATGGAGTTGGAATTTTAAATTGGTTTAAGAAAAAAAGATCTAGATATTTTTCAAAACGAGGCTGGCACCTAGTTGGTTGCGAAATACCATTGGTGATAGCGCCAAATAAAATGTATAACAACATATTATACGCGGGTTTCTTAGATGTTGTTATGTACCATGAACCAACAGAGACATTCAAAATAATCGATATTAAAACAAGTACCCGAGGATGGAGAGACCAAGATAAAAAGAATGAAGATAAACAATATCAATTACTTTTATATAAGCAATATTTTAGTGAGCAATATGGAATTCCATTAAGTAATATTGATATTGAGTTTTTTATTGTTAAAAGAAAAGTAATGGATTGGGATGATGAGAAAATAATGTCTCCCCACCAAGCATATAGAGTACAACAATTTAGCCCCCCAAGTGGAAAAATAAAATTAGGACGAGCTAAAAAAGCTATAAATAGTTTTATAAATGAATGTTTTAACTCTAATGGAGATATAAAGGAATTAGAATATCCAAAATCTGTTTCAAAATGGAATTGTATGTTTTGCCCTTATAAAGAAGATAAAGAAAATTGTGGAGAAGGTATAATTTACTAACCTCCTAATATATGTATATAAAATAATGTTATTAAAATAAAGACTATGAGCGCAAAAAAAGACATGACACTTACTAGTGTTAAAATCAAAAGCGATTTATTCGAAAATTTTAAGATTGAATGTGTAAAACGAAAGTTTTCTTTCCAAAAACTTGCCGACCGAGCTATTTATTTGTATCTTACAGATGAAGATTTCCGTAAGGCAATTACCAATCAAACTAATCTCGAATTATAAATTACAATTTAAATGAATAAAGATTTTAAATATCTTCCTAAAGATCAAAGGAAGAAAATACTCTTAATATGTGATGATATTAGAGTACATTCTGGAGTAGCTACTGTGGCTAGAGAAATAGTAGTTAAAACCGCCCAACACTTTAACTGGGTTCAGATGGCAGGAGCTATTAAACACCCGGAAAAAGGAAAAAGATTAGAATTATCTCAAGACACAGATAAAAATACAGGTCTTAAGGATTCTTCTGTATTACTCTATCCAGTAGATGGCTATGGAAATCCACAAATATTAAGACAAGTAATTCATCTTGAAAAACCTGATGCTATATTTTTAATTACGGATCCTAGATATTTTACTTGGATTTTTAATATGGAACAAGAAATTCGTAAAAAAATTCCAATTATTTATTTAAATATATGGGATGACTACCCAGCTCCTATGTACAATAGACCTTATTATGAGGCGTGTGATTTATTAATGGGTATTTCAAAACAAACCGTAAATATTAATAAATTAGTACTTCAAGAAGCAGGGAAAGATAAAATATTTAAATATGTTCCTCATGGAATTAATTCTCAATTCTATTTCCCCATTACAAAAGAAAAAGGAGATTTAAAAGCTTTTAAAGAATTTAAAAAACAATTTTTTGGAGATACAGATCCTAAGTTTGTAGTATTTTTTAATTCAAGAAATATTAGAAGAAAACAAATCCCAGATGCTATGATGGCATTTAGAACATTTTTAGATTCTTTACCTAAAGAAGAAGCACAACAATGTTATTTTATTCTACATACAGAATTGGTTACTGATGCAGGAACTGATTTGGAAAAAGTAAAAGAATATTTATTTGATGAAGAATATGAGGATAATATTAAATTTTCACTTAATAAATTATCTTCCCAACAATTAAATTTTTTATATAATCTTGCTGATGTTCAAATTTTATTAACATCAAACGAAGGTTGGGGTTTAACTATTACTGAAGCTATGTTTTCTGGTACCCCAATTATAGCAAACGCAACTGGAGGAATGCAAGATCAAATGAGATTTGAAGATGAAAATGGAAAATGGTTTGTACCTGATGCTAATATACCTTCTAATCATAGAAAAACTTTCACTAAACATGGTGAATGGGCTTTCCCAGTATATCCTACTTCAAGATCTATCCAAGGATCACCTCAAACTCCTTATATTTTTGATGATAGATGTAAATGGGAAGATGCAACTGAACGTTTAAAAGAAGCTTATGCTTTAGGTAGAGAAGAATTAAAACGTAGAGGATTAAAAGGTAGAGAATGGGTTATGTCCGAAGAAGCAGGATTTACATCTGAAAATCAGGGAAAAACAGTTATAGAAGCTATAGATGAATTATTTGAAACTTGGAAACCAAGAAAAAAGTATGAAATTATAAATGCTACTAAGTATAAAGGAAGATTTTTAAATCATAAAGTTATATATTAATATGAGTAAACCAAGATTTGTTATAAGCTGCCCTTTTGACACATATAGTGGATATGGAGCAAGAAGTAGAGATTTAGCTAAAGCTATAATTGAATTAGATAGATATGAAGTTCAACTTTTACCCCAAAGATGGGGAGAAACTTCTTGGGGGTTTTGTAATGATCACCCTGAATGGAAATTTTTATTAAAACATACTGTACCCCAAGATTGGCAAAAAACCCAACCTGAGATTTGGATGCAGATAACAATTCCTAATGAATTCCAACCTGTAGGAAAATATAATATAGGATGTACTGCAGGCATTGAAGCCACAGTTTGTAAACCCGAATGGATAGAGGGACTAAATAGAATGAATATAAATTGGGTTTCATCTAATTTTGCTAAAGAAAATTTTGAAAAGATTAGATTTGATAAAACAAATTCCCAAACAAACCAAGTAGTAGGACAAGTAAAATTAGAAAAACCAATCCATGTTGTGTTTGAAGGTGCTAATTTAGATATTTATAAAAATTTAAAACCCACGGAAATTAAAACCCTTAATTTAGAAGATATAAAAGAAAAATTTTGTTATCTTTTTGTAGGGCATTGGATGCAAGGTGATTTTGGTCATGATAGAAAGAATGTTTCATTACTTGTAAAATCATTTTATGAAACCTTTAAAAATAAAATGAACCCCCCTGCTTTAATTCTAAAATCTTCAGTTGGGGTTGCTTCTTATATAAGCAGAGAACAAATTTTAGATAGAATTAAAAAAATTAGAAAATCAGTAAATTCTAATAAATTACCTAATATTTACTTATTAAGTGGAGAATTTGATGATTATGAAATGAATGAATTATATAATCACCCAAAAGTAAAAGCTATGGTTAGTTTAACTAAAGGTGAAGGATTTGGAAGACCCTTATTAGAATTTAGTTTAACTGGGAAACCTATAATAGCATCTGGATGGTCGGGTCATACTGATTTTCTCCATTCAAATAATGTAATTTTGATTCCTGGTGAATTAGAAAAAGTCCATAAAAGTGCAGCTAATAATTGGCTAATTGAGGATGCAGAATGGTTTAAACCAAGTACCCCCCATGTAGGTCAAGCTTTTGTTGATGTATTCAAAAAATATAGTACATATTCTAAAAAATCATCTAAACAAAAAACTTATGCTAAAAATAACTTTAGTTGGGGAAAAATGAAAGAATTAATAGATAATATATTAATTAATAATATTCCTGAGTTTCCAAAACAAGTTGAATTAAATTTACCTAAATTAAATTTACCTAAATTACAAAAATTATAGTATGAATTTTGATGAATTGAAAGAGTGTACACGTTGTGGTTCTGATGCTTGTTATAAACAAGAAGTAACTAAAGATATTTCTATTGAATTATGTTATGGTTGTGGTTTCCAATCCAACTCGTTAATGAAAAAAGGATCAGATTTTTTTAATGAACAATGGGAACTTCTTCCTGAATTATATAAAGTATTAATGGATGAAGAAGAAGAGACAGGTAAAGTTTGGATGCCTACTACTATAAATCTTAAAGATAAAGGAATGGTTTTTGCAAATGGAGGTGGTAGAGATAATTGGCATTGGTCAGCAGTTAAATCTATTCCAGATGAGGAACAAGGATATAAGACTGATATGTCTACTATAAAACACTATAAAGAACGTGATTTTATTGAAGCTCTTTCGTATATTGGAATATTACCAGAATAAGTATGAAAATAAGCTATGCAATAACTGTTTGTAATGAATTTGTAGAAATACAAAATTTACTTTCATTTTTATTAAAAACTAAAAGAGATAAAGATGAAATTGTAGTTCTTTACGATAGTAAAAATGGAGATCTAGAAGTTGAAAATTATTTAAGATCTCATTCTATTAATGGGGAATATACTTGGCATAAAGGAGAATTTAATAATCATTTTGCAAACTGGAAAAACCAATTAAATTCATATTGTTCAGGGGATTTTATTTTTCAAATTGATGCTGATGAAATCCCTAATGAGATTTTAATAGGATATTTACCAGAAATATTGGGTAATAATCCTGATAATGAAGTATATTTAGTTCCTAGAGTAAATACCGTATCTGGTTTAACCCAAGAGTATATTACTAAATGGAGATGGAATGTTGACGAAGAAGATAGAGTTAATTGGCCTGACTATCAGTGGCGTATTTACAAAAATAACCCTGAAATTAAATGGGTAAATAGGGTACATGAAAGGTTAGAGGGTTTTAAAACTTATGCTTTAATACCTCAAACACCTAATTTGGCTTTATTTCATCCAAAGACTATAGAAAGACAAGTAAAACAAAATAATTATTATAATACTTTATAAAGATGAAAGCGGACAGTGATGTAAAAAATGTATTAACAGAAGACGGCTTACCAAAAGAAGCTTTAGCAGTGTTTCACCAATATGAAAATAAAACAACAGTTAATCTAGAAGATTTAAGATCTGAATTAGGAATGACTTCGTGGGCTGTTCGAATTGCTTATAATGATAGATTTGGTGGTGTGATTATCCAACAACAATCTGGGGAGGGTAATAGAAAACATTATCATCCTCATGCAGATGAAAATTGGGTTATATTAGACGGTGAATGGGAATGGTGGATAGAAGGTAAAGGAACTCAAATTGTAAAAAAGCATGATATAGTAGTAGTGCCAAAAAATGTTTGGCATCATATTAAATGTGTAAAGGGACCTGGAGTAAGGTACGCAATTACACAACCTGATGTAGAACACGTATATGAAAAATAAAATTGTAATAGTAGTAGGAGGAAGTAAAGGAATAGGTTTAGGAGTTGCCGAAGAATTTCGCAAACGAGGTGCTCAAGTTTATTCTATAAGCAAATCCAATTGCGATATTTCATCTATAGAAGATATCGATAAGTATTTTAACCAGTTTAAAAAAATTGATATTTTAATAAATAATGCTGCTATAAATTATTGCAAAACTATAGAAAATATTTCTATAAATGAATGGAGAAAAGTTGTAGATACAAATTTAACTTCGTATTTTTATATTATAAAAAGATGTATACCTCTGATGAAAAAAGGTAGCAAAATAGTAAACATATCTAGTATAGCTGGAAGGAGTAAAAGCTTAGTAAGTGGGGTACACTATACTTCCTCTAAAGCAGGAATAATAGGACTAACAAGACAGTTAGCTCAAGAATTAGGACCTAAAGGGATAAATATAAATTGCATATGCCCTAGTCAGACATTAACCCCAATGCTAAAAAGTTCAATGACGAAAAAGCAATTAAATAATTTAGAAAAAAATATCCCTTTAAGACGTATTGCACAAGTTAGTGAAATAGTAAAACCTATTCTATTTTTATGCTCCGATGATGCCTCATATATTCATGGAGTATGTTTAGATGTAAATGGAGGACAATTATGAAACAAGGTAAATTAACAGCTGTAGTTGCAGTAAGAAAAGGTTCACAAAGAATTCCTAATAAAAATATTACACCTTTTGGTGATAGTAATTTATTAGAAATAAAATTAAATTTATTAAAAAAAGTTGAAACTATAGATGAAATTATAGTAAATAGTGACTGTGATTATATGTTAACAATAGGTAAAAAATATGGATGTTTAACACATAAAAGAGAAGCCCACTATGCTAGTTCAATAGTTAATAATAGTGATTTTCATGAACATATAGCTAAAACAACAGATACAGATTTCATATTTTTAGCTCCTGTGTGTTCGCCTTTTGTCACAATAGAATCACATAATTTTGCTATAGAACATTTTTTAAATAGTAATTATGATAGTTTAACCTCAATTGATATAATAAAAAATCATTTATGGTTAAATAATAAACCATTAAATTATAATTTAGATAATATTCCTAACAGTCAAGATTTACCTAATGTTAAAAGATTAAATTATGGTATATCTCTAATAACAAAAGAAGCTATGCTTAAAAATAAAAGCTTAATAGGTGATAATCCTGGTTTTTATGAATTAGACCATTTTGAATCAGTAGATGTGGATACCCCATTTGATTTTTTTGTGGCAGAACAAATATATAAAAAATATTATAAAAATAAATAAATAAATTATGATGAACATTGAAAATATAGGTCATAAATTTACTAAAATAGTAAATACACCTGAGTGGAAAGAATTACAAGATAAATACAATAAATGCGACGATATTTATGTATTAGGGCATGGTGGTAATATGGGGGTAGCTGATCATACTGCTGTTGATATGACCAGATTATCAAATGGCACTAAAAATGCAATGTGTCCAGGTAGTTGTGTTGTGGCAACTTCATTAATAAATGATACTAGTTTTGATCAATGGATGGTAGCATGGTTACAACAAAGAACATCTACTAGAACTAAGAGTCAAATGAAAAAATCATTAGTATACGGTATTTCATCATCAGGTAGATCTAAAGATGTAAATAAAGCGTTACAATGGGCTGCGGATAATGGTATGGAGGTTTGTATAATAACAGGAAATGAGATAGTAGAAAAAATTAAGGGACTCACACAAATTGTATTAGGAGTAGATTATTACCATACAGCTGAGTGTTTAACTTTATTACTTCAATATCAATTAACACATGGTTCTGGAAAAGAATGCCCACCAATTGGAAAAAATAGTCCTGAAGAATTAGAAAAATTAAATTGGAATAAAGGTATTCGTAAACACTCATATCCGGATGAACTAATCAATTTAGGGATAGATTTTGATGGTGTAATACATAAAAACAGTAAAGGGTTTTTTGATGGGACAATTTATGATGATCCTATTGAAGGGGTTGAAGATGCACTTAAAAAACTAGCAAATAAATATACATTAGTATGTTATACATCCAAAGCAAAACCTGATAGAATGTTAATAAATGGTAAAACGGGAACTGAATTAGTTTGGGATTGGTTAAAAAAACATAAATTTGACAAATACATTTCTAAAGTAACATCTGAAAAACCAAGAGCAGCAGTTTATATTGACGATAAAGCCATTAGATTTGATAGTTGGGATCAATGTTTAAAAGAATTAAAAGACTTAAAAATAATATGAGAATTTTAATTACTGGTGGCTGTGGGTTTTTAGGTACCAATTTATATAATAGGCTAAAAGTTAATGGATATTATGTTAAAACACTTGACATTAAGCCTGAAGCAGATTATAGATTTGATATTTCAAAATATAAGAATTTTAACCAAATAAATGAAAAATTTGATATTATTTACCATTTAGCTGCCCAATCTGGAAGTCATAGATCATTATTAGAACCTGAGTTAGATTTAGAATGGAATGCTAAAGGTACATTAAATATTTGTACTTATGCTAAAAAAACAAAAGTTAAAAAAATAATTTATACATCTACAATGGCAGTATATGGAGAAGGAAATTGGATAAAGGAATCAAATCCACTTAATCCTCTTTCTAATTATGGCATTTCTAAGCTTTATGGTGAGAATTGTATTAAACAATTTTCCCAATTTGGTATAGATTATACAATATTTAGAGTATTTAACACCTATGGACCACACCAAAATTTAAATAATGATAAACAAGGAGTTGTAGCAGTATTTCTTTCTCAAATAATTAATAATATTAATCCTATTAAAGTAACGGGTTCATTACAAAGATATAGAGATTTAACCTATATAGAGGATAACATAGATGCTTTACTTTTAGGTTTGAAAAAAGAAACATCATTAGAGACTTATAATATTTGCAGTAAAGTAAAAATTACAATTAAAGAAATAATAGAAACTCTAATTAAAGTTAGTGGTAAAAACAGAGAAAATATTATAATTAAAAATATAGGTAACCATGATGGAGATCAATTTGCCTGTACTGGGGATAATGAAAAATTAAAAACTTTAGGTTGGAATCCTAATTATGATTTTGAAAAAGGATTAAAATTATTTTATGAATATGGTAAAAAAGTATTAAATAATAATATCAAATAAATATGAAACCAGTAATAATATTAACAAAAGGCCCTAGTGCAAGATTTTTACCTCTTTCAGACAAATATGATGTTGCAACTGTTAATAATGCAATATGGATGCATAAGACACCAAAATGGGCTTTTTTTAATGATATTGAACCTATGGAACAAATGGAAGATGATGATTTTAAAGAAGTTAAACATATGATAGTACCTTCATTTATGCATAGCCAACATAACCCAAGGATACAATCTTTTAAAGGAATAAAAAAAATTAATCAAAATTTTTCTTATGTTCATTGGACTAAACTAAGTGAACTTTTTCCTAATCGTTATAATCATATAGGTTTTAACATATATGAATTACATCCTGGGGATAATCAAGAATTTAATGAACAAGCTCCAAGTTTAGATGAATGGCCCATGACTACAACTCAAACAGCAACATTATGGTTATTAAAATATGAAGGTATTAGAGATATTATTATAGCAGGGGCAGACCCAGGTAAAGGATATCATCAATTATTTATTGACCGAGCTAAATACAATAAAGACGGTACACCTGCATTTAATGGTCAAAGTACTGCCCCTCAACCTGTTGAAGTTTACCAAAAATGTTGGGATCAAGGTATAAAATGGGCAAATCATTATGGGGCTAAAATACGACACATAAATAATGTTTCAGATGATGAGTTAATAAATTTGGGGATAAATTAAAATTTAAATAATGAAAAAAATAGTTTTATTTTGTAAATCCTATAGAGGAGATATTGAGAGATTTAAGGTATTAAGTGAAAGTGTATTAAAACATAATAAAGATAATATTCCTTTTTATGTTTGTATCCCTAAATCAGATAATGATTTATTTTATTCATTTTTTAATAAAGAAAATCAACATATTGTTTTTGATGAAGACATTACAATTGAAACCAATCAACAGTCCCATTTTACTCAGCAATTGTTTAAAATGGAATTTATGAGAACCCAAGATATAGCAGAACATTATTTTTTAATGGATTCTGATATGTACTTTATAAGAGATTTTACCCAAGATGAGTTTTTTGCTGGAGATCTCCCATATATGACTATGCATGAATGTAAAGACTTTCTTGAATATTCTTATAATATGTTTGGTGATAATAGAACAAATGAATGGTTTCTTTCAGAAAGACTTCCTATAATGGAACTTTTTAATAGAAAAGGTAAACCTTATGATTATTCAGGTTCAGCTAACTTATATATTGCTAATGTTTTTAAAGAATTATTTAAAAATTACTGCCAACCAAATAATTTAACTTTTTTGGATTTATTAAAGCATTGTGCTTCAGAAAATACATGGTACGGAGAATATGCTTTAGCTTCTAAAACACCCTTTGCTCCCTGTGCTCCTATGTTTAAAACTTTTCATACTCAATGGCAATATAATCACCACAAAAGTTTAGGAATAACAGAGGAAATTATATCAAAAAATTATTTAGGAATCACAATGCAATCAAATTGGGGGTCTCCCCTAAAATACTAAATTTAATAATATATGAAAAATTATTTTAAACATTCAACCGCTATCATAGACGAAGGAGCAGAAATTGGAGAAGGAACTAAAATATGGGCATTTGCTCATATTTGTCCTGGAGCTAAAATTGGGAAAAATTGTGTTATTGGAGAAGGAGTATACATAGGTCCTAATGTAGAAGTAGGAGATAATTGTAAAATCCAAAATCATTGTTTAGTTTACGAAGGAGTAACACTAGAAGACCAAGTATTTTTAGGCCCAAATGTGGTAACTACTAATGATTTTATCCCACAAGTTGGGGGTGATTGGAAAAATAGTAATAGATTTAGAACTACCTTATTTAAAAAAGGAGCTTCTGTTGGGGCTAATTCAACCATCATATGTGGAATTGTATTAGAAGAAAATTGTCTAGTAGGTGCCGGTTCTGTAGTTACAAAAAATGTTCCTAAAGACTGTTTAGCATATGGTAATCCAACTCAAATTAAAAGAAAAAAATAAAATATGCTATTATCCACATTAAATTACAATCAACCAGAATTAACTGATAATTTAATTACTCAACTAAAACGTGATATTACTTTTGATCAACATGAATTAATGGTGGTAGATAATGGTTCCACTAAAGAACTAGCTAAATCTACTACTCACAAACTTCCTGAAAATTTATTTTTTGGTGGGGGGTTAAATATTATCCTAGATTATTTTCTCAGTACAGACCATGATTATTTTATTTTATTTAATAATGATTTAATTTTTCATGGTCCTCGTGTTTTAGAAAATATGTTAAAAGAAGTAAAAGAAAATAACTTAGATTTATATTCCCCTTCTATTACAAACTCAGGTATAGGGCAATGTCATTGGAGACAAATGTGGAATTGGGGTACAGGTACCATTAGAGAAGTTGGATTCATAGATTTTATGTGTCCAGTATTTAGTAGAAAAATGGCTGAAACTATAAAAAGTTTTCCTAATGAATTATTTTTAGGGTGGGGTCCTGATTTTTATGCTGGTATTATAGCTGAAGAAAATAATTTAAAAATGGGGGTAAGTGATAATATTACTTTAACCCATTTAGTAGGCCAAACTTTTAAAAGTGGGGCTATTGAAGTAAAAGAAAGTGATTTTTGTCAACAAGCAGATGGGAATATGCATAGATATTTTTTAAATTCCCCTATGAAAGATAAGTTTTTATCTCTTAGAGAAAAAAGTTCTAATTATATTGCATGATTACACATTGTATAAGTACATATAGAAATTTAAATTATCTAAAACTAGCTGTTGAGTCAGTCAGAAAGTACTCTTATTATAAAGATGCTCCATTTATTATTCATTCTGATAGATCTAATAATGATGGAACTAATGAGTGGCTCTTAAATAATAGTGAAAAATATAACTTAACTCTTATTATTAGAGATCTAAATCCTTCAGGAATTGGTTCGGGAATGAATGTTTGTGCAGAAAATGTAGAAACAGAATATATTAATTTTCTACATTCAGATTTTTATGTAACACCTAATTGGGATCTGGAGTTAATGAAAATTCACCAAAAATATCCTAATAAAAAATTATGGGTTAATTCATTTAGAATAGAACCTAATATGTTTAATAATCAGGATAGACCTGGTACTCATTTTGTACCAAAAAATGCTTTTGGGGCTTATTATAATGATTTCACTCCTAAACCAATGTTAGAATATGCACAACAATTATCTGAATTGAATGATTTTGAAATACCTAAAGGAGAAGGAGTATCGGGTATGATTAAAAAAGAAGTATGGGATGAAACAGGAGGTAATGATGATAGATTCGCCCCTACTAGTTGGGATGATATGGACTTATTTTGGAGAATGATTCAAAATGGAGTTGAATTTATATTACCCTCTAAATCAATAGTTTGGCACTTTGGTGCTAGGGGAAGCCATAGATTAGAGGAAAATAATAACCAAACCTCTGAGAGACAATCTAAACATGAAAGAATAAATGCCCAGAAATTTTTTGATAAGTGGGGGGGTTTACCTATATTTAACGAATATGGGATGATAAATGGAATTAAAAAAATATAAAAAAATAATAAAATATTAATAAAAATAATGAATAAAAGTATACTAATAACTGGAGGAGCAGGATTTATAGGTACGAACTTAGCCAAAAAACTTCTTAAAGAAGGTCATAAAGTAACTGTTATAGATGATTACTCTTCTGGCAAATTTAAAGATAACCATCTAAAAGATGTGCATTATATAGAGGAAGATATAACTAAAGTATTTGGAAAGTTTGATAAAATTTACCATCTTGCTGCTCTTTCAAGAATCCAACCTTCATTCAATAATCCTGATGAAACTTTTAGAGTCAATGTGCTTGGCACACAGAAAGTCTTAGAGCTAGCTCGTTGTACCGGTGCTAAGGTAGTTTATGCTGGATCTTCATCTAAGTGGCATGATCCTCATCAATCTCCATATGCTACTTCAAAATGGTTAGGTGAAGAAATGTGTAAAATGTATAAGAAGACATATGGAATGGATGTTGAAATTGCTAGATTCTATAATGTATACGGACCAAATGAAATAATAGACGGTGATTGGGCAGCAGTAATTGGAATATGGAGACGTCAAGTTAGGGATGGTAAAAAAATTACAATAGTAGGAGATGGTGAACAAAGAAGAGACTTTACTCATGTAGATGATATAGTTGAGGCTTTGTATCGTATAGGATTTAGAAATGAAGTTCATGAAGATGCATGGGAATTAGGTACAGGTTTAAACTATTCTATTAACCAAGTTTATAAAATGTTTTTAAAGAGGTACCCACATATTGAAGCAAAGTTTTTACCTGATCAACCTGGTAATTATAGAAACACATTAAGAGAAAATGATGATAGTTTAAAAAGATTAAATTGGTCTCCTTCTGATAAATTAGAAAAATACATTAAATCACTATAGTTAATATGAAAAAAATTACATTCTGTATTCCTTCTAAAGATAATCTTAGATATTTAAAAAGTAGTATTAATTCAATATTAAAAAATAATTCTTCTGGAGCAGATATTATAGTATATGTCGATTCAGATAAAGATGGGACATCTAAATGGTTAGAAAAAAAAGGAATTAAATACTTAAAAAATAACTCTAGTAAACCTAAAGGTATAGCTTACGGTTATAACAGGTGTATTGAATTAGCTAAAACTGATATAGTTTGTATGTTTCATGCTGATATGTATATGGCTAAAGGTTTTGATACGGCTTTACTTCGGTACATTAAACCTAAGACTGTTGTTAGCGGAACACGAATAGAACCCCCTCTACACCCAGAAGGAAAAGAAAAGATTATTCAAAATTTTGGAATGTACCCAGAAGATTTCAAGGTAAAAGTATTTAATGAATTTGTAGATAAATCTATAGTTGAGTTTAAAGATAAAATTACTAAAGGAATATTTGCTCCATGGGCAATATATAAAAAAGATATTATAGAGATTGGAATGCATGATGAACAATTTCATTCTTACCATGAAGATTCAGATATATTTAATAGATTTATTCTACAAGGTTATAACCTAATTCAAACCTGGGAAGGATTTGTTTACCATCTTACTTGTAGAGGGGGACAATTCCAAGACGGTATAGAGAAAGTTACTCAAGATAAATCGTTTCATAATATGAAGATAAATGCTGCTAACCATTACTTAAAAAAATGGGGCAGTTGGATTAAAAATAATGAATTTAGCCACCCTGTTTTAAGTCCTGTTTATAGAAAAAAAATCATTATAAATAATGAAAATGCTAATTTAATTTCTTTATATAATTGGTTTAATGAAGGAGAAGATGTAGTTGTAACTATAGATGGAAATATATTTACACAACAAGATTTCCAATATATTACACAATTAAATGATATTATATCTGATAGTGGAGAAATAGGTGAGTTTAAGTTAGGAAATATCCAAATTAAAATAAATAAAATAGAAGATATCTCTAATCAATTAATAAAAATATGAGTATAGGAATTATTGGTCAAGGTTTTGTGGGTAATGCTATTTATCAAAAGTTTAAGAATTATTATAATATATTAACTTATGACTTGGATGAATCAAAATGTAATTCATCTGAAGAAGAAGTATTTAATTGTGAAATAGTTTTTATATGTTTACCAACACCTATGGCGACAGATGGAAAATGTGTTACTACCTTAATTACAAGCACATTAGCTGCTTTAAATACAAATAATAAAACTAAAATCGCTGTAATTAAATCTACAGTAATACCTGGTTCAGTTAAAAAATGGAATAAAACTTATGACAATCTTCAAGTAGTATTCAACCCAGAATTTTTAACTGAAGCTAATGCTGTTGAAGATTATAATAACCAAAATAGAATTATTTTAGGTGGTCCACGTCCTTCAACTACTAAGTTAAAACCTTTATTTTCTAAAGTATTTCCTAAAGCTCATATAATTAAAACAGATTCTACTCACGCTGAAATGGTAAAATATTTAACTAATACTTTTTTAGCTACTAAAGTATCTTTTGCTAATGAAATGTATGAAATATGTGAGGGATTAAATATTGATTATGATAAAGTAGTTGAATATGCTACATATGATGAAAGATTAGGTAAATCACATTGGGCAGTCCCAGGACCAGATGGTGATTTTGGATTTGGTGGGCATTGTTTCCCAAAAGATTTATCTGCACTTTTAAGACTCGCAGAAGATCTAGATACTACAGATAATGTGATAAGTGCTGTAGAACAAACTAACTATAAAGTTCGCAAAAATAGAAATTGGGAAAAAATGAAAGGAAGAGCAGTAATATGAAAAAGTATAGATTAGGATTTACAGCAGGTAACTTTGATTTATTACATCCAGGTTACATTTATACGTTTGAAGAAGCAAAACGTCATTGTGATAAATTTGTAGTTTTATTACAAAGAGACCCTTCTTTACATAGAAAATCAAAATATAAACCCGTTATCCCAGCTTGGGATAGATATAAAGGGTTAATGTCGATTCAATATATTGATGAGGTATTTATGTATCAAACTGAAGATGAATTAGTTGATTTAATTAAAATTCTAAAACCTGATTTAAGAATATTAGGGGAAGATTATTTAGGAAAACCATTTACTGGAGATGATTTGCCTATTGATGTGATTTATACCTCTAGATCCCATGGTTGGTCAACAACTAAACTTAAAGATTTAATTACCCTTCAAACTTTAAAACAAAATCCTGACATTATAAAAAATCAAATATGAAAATAGTAGTTACAGGTGGTTGTGGGTTTATAGGATCACATTTTATTAATTTTATTAATTCTAAAAAATTAGATATAGAAATATTAGTAGTAGATAAAATGACTTATGCATCTGATATAAGTAATATTCTATCTACGAATTGTGAAATTTTAAAAAAAGATATTTGTGATTTAACCTCACAAGATTTAGGTGATTATGAATACATAATTAATTTTGCTGCAGAATCTCATGTAGATAATTCAATTAAAAATGGAAAACCATTTGTAAAAACTAATGTAGAAGGTACTTTTAATTTACTAGAACTAGCTAGACAAAATAAAAACCTTAAAAAATTTGTTCAAATTTCAACTGATGAAGTTTATGGGGATATGTTAGACTATGGTAAAAATGTAGAAGCTTCTACTGAATTTGATCTCTATGGTTCATCCTACTATTCAGCTACCAAAGCATCAGCAGATTTATTAGTACAGGCCGCAGGTAAAACTTATAATTTACCTTTTTTAATAACTAGAACTTGTAATAATTATGGTGAAAACCAACACCAAGAAAAATTAATTCCCACTATCACCAATTGTATTAAAAATAAAAAACCTATTCCCATATATGGAGATGGATTAAACATTAGAGAATGGATATACGCAGAAGATAATTGTATAAATATACTTAATTTAACATTAGGAGAATATGAAGGTGTATACCATATAGGATCTGGAGAAAGATATACTAATTTAGAAATTATCGCTATTATTGAAAATATTTTAGGAGATAGAGTTGATTTTGAATTTATTGAAGATAGAAAAGGACATGATAGAGTTTATGCTTTAAATTCTTCTGAAACTCCTAAATTAATTTTAAATAATACTTTAGAAAATTATTTAAGAAAAGAATTATTATTTTAGTTGGGATATTAAATATCTTTTCGTATATTCCCGCCTAATTTTTAAAAGGTTATATATTTATGGTATTAACAATTCAAACACCAACTCAAGTGAAAATGATTTCATGTTCTAAGTGCCACGGCGAAATGCCTAAACTTAGATTAACTCAATTCGGCTATGATTTTTGCGTTAGCTGTTCCGAAGGATTAAATTTAGTCGGTAAAAAACGTGCTTTACCCGTGCAAATGGGTCAGGGTGACCACTCATGGACAGAAACAGTTATCATGGAAGAAAGCGACTATCTACAGTATGAAATGATGGAAGCTATTAATTCTAAATATAAAAAGAAAAATAAAGCTGAAATTTTAAATATGGAAGCTGAAGAAAGAAATTTACAGGGTCCCTTTAGAATTATTAATAATAAAGATAAAGAAAGAGATTAGTTATGCCTAAACCAAAACCACTAAGCAAGGAAATGATAGTGGCGGCACAGGCAAATACTAAATCTAATTTTGCAGCAGCACGTTACTTACACGTTTCTTATCAACATTATAAAAGGTATGCTAAAATGTATGGGATATTTGAATCTCATAAAAATCAAGCGGGTAAGGGTATTCCTAAATTTTTAAAAGGTAAAGGTAAAGAACCAGCACTTTTAGATATTATTGAAGGAAGAATATCAGCAGCTCATTTTTCTCCTGCTAAAATTAAGTATCGTTTAATAGAAGAGGGATATTTATTAGAGGAATGCTCAATGTGTGGTTTTAAAGAACGTAGAGTCCTTGATTACAAAATGCCTCTACTGTTGCACTTCAAAGATAATAATAAATCAAACTACAGTCGTGAAAACATTGAACTATTATGTTATAATCATTATTTTCTTACTGTGGGGGATGTTTTTACTGAAAAAGATGTTAAACAAATTGAGTCCCATATAGAACATCATGGTACAAGTGAAAAAGTAGAATGGGAAGTAGACGATTACCATTTGCAACGTTTAAAAGAACTAGGTTTAGGAGATGATGGTGAAGATGAAGTTAATCAATACATTTCTAGAATATGAAAAAAGCAAGACGAGCTAGATCATTAAATAAAAAACATCATAAGATAACTAAGGATTATGATAAGCAAAAATCTAAACATTTAGAAAAACTTACAGATAAAATCCTTAAAAATGATGAAAAGGCAAATCAATTAAAATCAAAAACAATGAAAGGTGACTTTCTTAAAAACTTTTAACTATGAAATTTGAACACAATTGGGAATTTGACACAGAAGAAGAAATGACTGAAACCTTTAAAGATGGAAATAGGAAGTTACATAATTTAATTGTAGATACTGCTTTAGCAAATCTAAAAACACGTAAAAAAACTATTCCTGTAGTTTCAATCTATACTAAAGAGGATGATATGATCTATGATATAATGATAGAACGTCCTGATATGATTGAAACATTAGAACAAAATTTACAAATAATGGAAGAATTTGAAGATTATGAACGCTGTCAAAAAATATTTGAAGCTATTAATTATCTAAAATCTAAAAAATGAAACGTTTACCCTTACTTATTCTATGCTGGATAGGTTTAGTTGCATTTACCCAATATAAACAAATAAGAAACACAAATCCAGTATTAAATATAGAACCTCTACCTATAAAAAAAGTAGAAATTAAACCTGAATTGGTTAAAATAAAAATAATGGATCGTAATGCATTTTTAGATGCAATAGGCCATCAAGAATCTGGAAATAGATACCATATAGTTAATAGATATGGTTATATGGGAAAATATCAATTTGGCAAATCAACTCTGAAAACCATAAAAATTAAAGTAAGCAAAACAGAATTCCTAAATAATCCAGAATTACAAGAAGAAGCAATGCTTAAATTACTTAGATATAATAAAAAAAGACTACAAAAATATATAGATAAGTTTGATGGGCAAACAGTAAATGGTATATTAGTAACCGAATCAGGATTATTAGCTGCTGCTCATTTAGGTGGAGCAGGTAGTGTTAAAAAATGGTTTAGAACTGGTAAAGTAAAAAAAGATGGTAATGGTATAAAAATAACTAGTTATATGGAGCGATTTTCTGGGTATAATTTATATTTATAATTAAAAAATTATGGCAAAAATTGTTTTAGGTAACTATGTTTCAAAAACTAGAAAAAAACGACCTGGTGTACATGCTAAAAGCAAATCATCAAAATTAAAATCAAGTAAAAATTATGTCAAAGCGTATAGAGGGCAAGGTAAGTAAAATGGAATTAAGTACAGTATCTTTATTTAATAATTTAACAGATGAAGATTTTATTGCTATTCATAATGCTGGTCAATTAAAAAGATTATGTCTTGCTTTATCTATTGATTTAAATGCTAATTACGATGAAAAAGACAACTCTTACACAGCATGAATGGTTTGATGCCTTAAAAGTTCCTACACCTCATAGGAATAAAAAGAAATATAGACGCAAAGAAAAGCACAGAGCTGGTTGGAAAACCAGCTCTTCTTCATTATATTTACACAGTAAATAAAGGTTATATTATGGCACTTTGGGAATTTAAAAATTTAAACAAACACGGAAATTTTAGAACTAGAATTATTCACACTAAAGGTGCATTAAGCATACCTGGTAGTGGATTTGGTCCTTCTGTTATAGCTAGAAGATTTAAGTATAAGTATGAAGAACCTGTTATGGCTCCTACTTTATTTAAAACTAATGGTAAAACTTATTTAATGCCTATTTGGAAAGAAGTAATTGAAGGTACTACTTTAGATGATATAGAATGGATTAAACCAAAACCTAAAGTTAAAAAAGAACCTATTATTGAAATCCATACCAGTAGTAGTAATGCGGATAAAACGTATAAAACAACATATTATCCAGATTCAGGTAATTTCAGATGCACTTGCCCAGGAAGTTGGAGAGCAGCAGATAGACGTTGTAAACACATAAAAGAATTAGAAAAAAAAGTAAAGTAATGCGCGAGAAATTTTGCTTTTGCAGATATCTTACGTATCTTCCCCATGTTGTGATAATGAAGTTACAGCACTAAATAATGGTTATATATGTTTATTCAAGTACAAAATCAAAAATTAAAAAGAAACAATCAATTTAGAGTTCAAACAATGCCTGCTGGTATTAAAGAAATTAAATCCAGAGGTTGGAATGTTAATGACTGTAAATTTAAAGAAATTAGAGATGAATTAGTTAAAAATAACTATAGTGGTTTAGATGGCAGAACTAATACTAAGGGGAAGCAATTTTTAAATAGAAAAAATAAATTAAATAAAGTAGTTTCATTATAAATTAATATTAAATTATGGCGCGAACTCCTATAAATTATGAAACATTCAAAAATCAATTTTTAATAGAAAACTTCACTAACAAGTCAGGTAAAGAAGTACATACTAGGTTTTATAAAAAGTATTTTTATAGATTTAGAAAAGAACTTAAAAGTGAATTTAATTTTGATATGCTTACATGTTCTAATAAGGAATGTAACATTACTTCTCATGCTGGCAGACCTATAGTAATGGAATTAGATCACATAAATAGAATTACTAATGATGCTCGTATAGAAAATTTAAGACCTTTATGTCCTAACTGTCACCAACAAACTCTAGGATATAAAAATCGAAAAATCAGTATAGAAGAATATTTTAATAAATTATTAAACAATGAGTAGAGGTAGACCAAATGAGCAAGTAGAAAGATTAGATAAATGGATTATAGATAGTACTGATTATGATGGGTCCAGGTCAGTTATTAAATTTGATAGATCTAAATCAGCAAATGGTCCTTATTCATGGGAAAATAATCCACCTAAAGGATTTAGACAATCTAAAGTTAAACCAGATAAAGGTAAGGCATACGGTAAACAACCTGTAGTATTAGTATTTAAAACATCAAATCGTTCCAATGCTAAAACTAAAATTAAAATATTTAAAAACGAAAACATTGATTATATTTTAACAGCAGATAAATTAGTTGGAGTACCACCCAAAGCAGAAATAATTGATGTTGGTGTAGGTAAGTCGTTCGTAGAGCGATATAAACAAAAATATAATTTAGCTTAGTCTTTATATATTTATAACAAAATATTAATCAATAAATTTATTATGTTAAAAATTATAGGTCTTATAGTAGTAATTTTAGTAGCAGGAGCTGCTGTTTATTATTTTGGGTTTTACAAAAAAGGTAAAATTAACGATAGAGATGGGGATTTTATTCCTGATGAAGTTGAAGATGCAGTTGAAGATGTTAAAGAAGTAGTTAAAGAAACTAAACGTAGAGCTAAACGTGTTAAAGAAGAAATTAAAGACGTTATTGAAGAAGCTAAGGACGTTGTAGAACAATCTAAAGACGTAGTAGCAGCTGCAAAAGGAAAAAAACGTAGAGGTAGAAAACCTAAAAAATAAAAAATGAGCAAATACAATTTAATAGACATTTACGA
>Ga0070751_1000375_pt1 | contig 29631 bp, 12 predicted proteins | sample VirMetDEL_Aug_28_FD_78514 | JGI IMG/M metagenome (GOLD analysis project Ga0070751, IMG submission 78514) | Aqueous microbial communities from the Delaware River and Bay under freshwater to marine salinity gradient to study organic matter... | ecosystem: Environmental > Aquatic > Marine > Coastal...
CACTTATTCAGGAGTTAGCGTATAAGATTAAAATGTCTGATTGGGACATTCACCCAAGTAAAACTTGTTTCTTGTGCGTTTCTCCTGATTATTCAAGTATTGTGACTCAACATCTCTCGCACTCATTATCAATGGGGCGGGAGATTTTTCATATTGAGTGTGTGAATGTACCTTTTCCTGATGAAGATCCGAAAAAATATCAAATCAATTTTGAACTAAACTATATTGACTGGATTTTAGATTGGGAAAACTTTGTTTTAATTGAAGCAGGTGTAATCAAAGGCGGAACTTATACCTGGATTACTGAAATAATGAAAAAATTTACAGAAAAAAATTATTATACCGTAGCATTATGTGAAAATATCAATAGCAAATTCCAAAGTGATATGGTTTCACTATACTATAATGATGATATAGAAGATTTGCATTACTGGTGGGAGAAACCAAACAATCACTGGACATAAATCGCGGGATAGAAACCCCGTAAAAAGTTCTGTTAAACCTCAAAAGGAGAAAACAGATGGCAATGCACCCAAATCCAGACCGAGATTCGAGTTATATGAGAGAAATGTGGGGGACAAGCGGATTAATTACTGATTATTGGTCCAAAACACCAGAAAAAAAGATGCTTCGTGAGATTAATAATGATAATATGACTCCAAAAAGACATGATTTTGTTGTCCAGAAGGAAATTCATGAAAAAATTCGTAATGATGAAGACTATGATGACTGGGAATACGGAACAGAACCCATTTTTGGGTGATAAATAAGATAGAATTAGATCCTATTAATGCCAGCAGAGCGAGTTAGTAAACAATTTAAGGATATTAGCTTGTCTTTGCAGGTTAATCCAATATCCTATGATCTCATTGATATTAAAAATGAGACTGCTATTGCTCGCTCTGTTCGCAATTTAGTCCTAACTTCACCTGGAGAGAGATTTTTTAATCAAAATCTTGGTTCAAATGTCTCTCAGAGTCTTTTTGAGAATTATAGTAATATAACAGAAATAGAATTGCAGGATGAAATTACAAAAACTATAGAAAATTATGAGCCTAGGGTAAAACTTATTGGTGTTGATGTTAGTCCTCCACTTGACAACAATGAATTAAACGTAACTATTAGATATTTTATTGTTGGAATAGATGCACAACCTCAACAACTCACATTTGCACTACAGTCAGTACGATAATGTCTCTAGTTAATTTTACAAATTTAGATTTCGATCAAATAAAATCATCAATTCGAGATTATCTAAGATCGAATTCAAATTTTACTGATTATGATTTTGAAGGTTCAAACCTTTCGATTATAATCGATACACTAGCCTACAACACCTATATTGCCTCATACAATGCCAATATGGTAAGTAATGAGGTTTTTATTGATAGTGCAACATTAAGAGAAAATATCGTATCACTTGCAAGAAATATTGGATATGTTCCAAAATCTGTAAGATCTTCTAAGGCAAATATTTCATTTTCTGTAGGAGTAGAAGGTAATGCATCATTTGTAACTCTTAAATCAGGAACTGTTTGTAGAAGTATATCTTTTGGAAATCTTGTATTTACATTTTCAATTCTAAATGATATAACAGTACCTGTGATTAATGGTACTGCATTTTTTGACTCTATTGAAATTTTGGAAGGTTCACTATTTAAGACTAATTTTACTGTAGATTCAACAAATGTAGCTCAAAGATTCATACTTGAGAATAGAGGAATAGATACCACAACATTATTGGTATCAGTAAGAGATACTGAGGATTCTAGTTCTTTTAGAAAATATACAAACTCTTCAAGTATTTTAGATGTTACATCTTCATCAAAGGTATACTTCCTTCAAGAAATTGAAGATGAAAGATATGAATTAATTTTTGGTGATGGTGTTTTTGGAAATAAATTGATAAATGGTAATTATATTGAGGTTTCATATTTGATTAGTTCTGGAGAATCATCTAATGGTGTTTCAAACTTTAACTTCAGTGGAAGATTAGTCGATAGTAATGGAAATAATATTGTCGAAAATATTTCACTATTAACAACCAATGTAGCTTCTTCTCTTGGATCTAATATAGAATCAGTAAATTCTATTAGAAATTTTGCTCCAAGATTATATGCAGCACAAAATAGAGCAGTAACTGCTTCAGATTATGAAACAATAGTTGCAAGAATTTATCCGGAAGCAGATTCTGTTAGTGCATTTGGTGGAGAAGAGTTACAACCACCACAATTCGGAAAAGTTTTCATATCAATTAAACCAAGATTTGGCTCTTTTATTTCAAATAAAGTAAAGGATAATATAAAAAGAGAACTTAAAAACTTTAGTGTTGCTGGAATATCTCCTGAGATATTAGACATTAAGTTCTTGTATATTGAGATTGAAACTAATGCATATTATAATACAAATACAACATTAAGTTCTGAATTCTTAAAGACTAAGATCTTAGACAATATTAATAAGTATGGAAAATCTGAAGAATTGAACAAGTATGGTGCAAGATTTAAGTATAGTAAATATCAGTCCATTGTAGATAAAACAGATAGTTCAATTACTTCAAATATTACAAGATTGCAAATTAGAAGAGACTTGAAAGTTTCTCAAAATAAATTTGCACAATATGAAATTTGCTTTAGAAATGCATTCTATGTAAAAAGACTTTCTGGATTTAATATAAAATCTTCAGGATTTAAAGTGAGTGGAATATCTAATACTGTTTACTTTGGAGATACTCCAAATGCAGATGGAAAGACTGGAAATATATTCTTATTCTATTTGGATTCTACAGGAAATCCAATTAGCATTAAAAAATCTGTTGGTACTATAGATTATAGTATTGGTGAAATAAGAACAACCCCATTAAATATTATATCAACTTCAAAAAATGATGGTGGAACACCAATCATTGAAATATCTGCAATTCCGGAATCTAATGATATTCTTGGAATTCAGGACATTTATTTGCAGATAGATAGTGATGAGAATAAAGGAAATGTGAAAGTTAACGTTATACCAGATAATATTGAGTCTGGTTCAGACACTTCTGGATCAAACTACCTCGTTACTTCAAGTTACTCAAATGGTAAACTAGTTAGAAATTAATAAATGGAAAGCAGAGTAAAGATTAGTTCTATTGTAGAATCTCAATTACCTTCATTTGTTAGGGATTCATATCCTCTTGTATCAGAACTTCTAGGAGAGTACTACAAGTCTCTAGAGGCTAAAGGTTCTTCTTTTGATATACTCCAAAATATAGATCAATATGTCAAAGTTAACAACTTGACAAATTTGGTCGAAAAAACATCTCTGATAAATTCAGTAGACACAACAGATACTACTATAGATGTAAGTTCAACGAAAGGATTTCCAGATACATATGGAATCATTCGTATAGACGACGAAATAATATTATATAAATCTAAGACAGAAACTCAGTTTATAGACTGTCAAAGAGGATTTAGTTCTGTAGTTTCTTATGCTCAAGATGACAATGAGGATTTAGTTTTTTCCGATAGTTTAATCACATCTCACTCTGCGGGCACAAATAATGTAACTAATATAGGATCACTATTCTTAAAGGAATTTTTTAAGAAGACAAAATCACAGTATCTTTTTGGATTTGAGGAAAGAGAACTTTTTTCTGGAATCAATAAAAATATTGCATTAAAACAGTCTAAAGATTTTTATTCATCAAAGGGTTCGGAAAAGTCTTTTGAAGTTCTTTTTAGAATTCTCTATGGAAAAGATGTAAATGTAATTTTACCAAAAGATTTTCTATTAAAACCGTCAGATGCATCATATAGAGTATCAAGAAATTTTGTAGTAGAACCTATTCAAGGAAATCTTGAAGATTTAGAAAATAAAACAATATTTCAAAATCAATTTGGATTTATACCAAGAGCTTATGGTACTGTCAATAATGTCAAAAGAAATTTAAGAAATGGCATATTATACTATACGTTAAGTGTTGACTTTGATTTTGATAAAGACATTATTGTTTCTGGATCTATTTTTGGAGATTTAAAAGTAAATCCAAAAACAAAACTTATAGACAATTCAAATATAAGTTCAACTAAAGAATTTTTATTGACAGTAGATTCTACTATTGGATTTGAACAATCAGGAAATCTAGTAATAAATCAAAATGGTATAGATTATTCTATAAGTTATACTTCAAAAACTATCAATCAATTTTTAAATTGCTCATCATCTCAAGATGTTTTGGTTACTTCTGGATCTGAAGTATCTCTGGATACTTTTGCATATGGTATATCATCAGATGGTCAATCAGAAATAAGATTTAGAATAACTGGAGTATTATCTGAAGTTGACACCTCAGGATCAAATTTTTATTACCAAAAGGGCGACGAAGCTGTTATTGCCAATCTAGGTTTTGTTGGAGATTCTACAAAAGATAATAATTGGAAATTCAATTCTTCAGTATCTTGTGATGTAAAATCTACACAATTTAAAGGAAATGATAGGTATAGAGTAGAGACTTTTGATTTTAATGGTATTGAAGATGGAGATTCTATTGAAATAGATTATCTCGATTCATCAAATAATAGATCTGATTTGATTGTATCTGGAGAAAACGTAGAAATTTCAACACAAGATATTCCGGGTTTCACATTTACAATATCTGGAATATCATTAAAAAAAGTATACAAAGTTAGAAGATTAATATCAAAATTTGATAATACTTTTATTTCTAATGTTTCAAATGTTTATAAAGATTTTGATGGCAATTTTCAATATGTTGCAGCTTCATCCCTTCCACAATATTCAAGTTCAAATGATTTTGCAAATTCTGAGATTGTAATAACAAATCCATTTACTCCAATAAATAATGAATTGCAAATAGTTTCATTTGGTTCTAATCATGGACTTTTAACTGGAGATCAAATTACATATTACTCTTCCTCAGAAGATGATCCAAATGATGTTGGTCTTGGATTAACTATTGTAAGTGGAACATATTATGTAAAGAAAATTAGCAATGAAGTTATAAAAATTTCTAGAAGTAGGTCTGACATAGCAAGAGGAAAATTTTTAGAACCTGCTAAATTTGTTGGAGGCCTTGGAAATGACAATAACCCATTATATGCAGGAACAATATCATTAAAATCATTAACAAAAACAGGATCTCAAAAAAGATCAAAAATAGATACACAAAAACTTGTAAGAATATTTTCTTCACCCATTTTTGATGAAAACACATATGAAACGAATCCTGGGTGTACCGGAATATTTTTAAATGGAGTTGAAATTAAAAACTATAAAACTGAAGATAGAATTTATTATGGTGAATTGGAGAGAATTGATGTAATTTCTGGTGGAAAGAATTATGATATAATCAATCCACCAGAATTAAAGATTCAGTTACCTACACAATTGAGGAACATTTCTGAATCTAGTAAAAAGCAACTTACACCAAGAGCATATCCAACCATTGAAGGATCTTTAGATAGAATTAATATTATAGATGGTGGTTTTGATTATATTGACACGCCAATAATTACTATAACTGGAGGATCTGGTTCTGGTGCAAAAGCAGTCCCCAATATGATATCTTTTGATTATGAAATAGACTTAAATTCATCAGCAACTAATTCAAGATTAGATTTGTCTCTGAATAGAATTGGGTTTTCAACATATCACAAATTTAGAGATAGTGAATCTGTAATTTACAAAACTTCGGGCAATACTAATATTGGAGGTCTTTCTACAGACGCAAAATATTATGTAAATGTTATAGATGATCACACAATAACTCTCCATAATAATTTTAAAGATGCGGAAAATGGAATCAATGCAATTAATTTAACATCTTATGGAGTAGGAAATCATAAGATACAGTCTACAGAAAGGAAGCAAAAGATAAATTCCATAAAAATTATTGATTCTGGATCTGGATACAGGAACTCAAAAATTGTAGTTAATTCCTCAGGAATAAGTACATCTAATCGCACACTAAAAGCAAAAAATCTACAATTTAACGATAAAGAAATTGTAGAATACAATGGAGTTATCTCCGTTGATGGTGGATATTTACCATCAAACTATAATATTGCCGGATTGTCAACATCCAAAAAATACATCGTAACAAAGATAGACCCAGAAACATTTAAATTGTCTGAGGTTGGTATAGGTGAAACTGAAAAATACTTCTTCTATAATACAAATCAATATGTAGATTTAGGATTGGTTGTGACCTCAAATTTACAATATTTCCACGAATTCCAAACAGAACCAATAAAAGTTACTGTTAATGGGATACTTGGCGTATCTACAGTGTCAACTGCTGATTTAACTGCAAAAATAGATCCAATATTTTATGGAGAAGTAACTTCTGCACAAATATACTATGGTGGTGCTGGATATGGGTCTATAGATTCAATTATAAATTACATTCCACAACCAGAATTTAGTTTTGGTAGAATTACTTCAAATGCTATAGCTGAACCCATAGTATCTAAAGGAAAAATTATCGCCGCAATAGTAAATGAGAGAGGATCTGGATATACCTCACCTCCATTAGTAAAAATTAGAGGTTTTGGGGTAGGTGCAATATTAACACCAATAGTTGAAGATGGTGAGATTAAAGAGATAAAAGTAATAAATGGTGGAACTGGATATGGTAAAGAAACTACTATTGAAATAGTAGATCCCAAAAAAGATTGTGTAATAAACTTCTATCCAAAGTCTTGGCAGATAAATCAGTTTGAAAGGTTAGTTATTACTAAAAAAATCAATCCAAATGACGGAATATTGTATAGGGGATTAAAAGAAAAATTTGGAATACAATATACCCATGGGTATGCACCAAGACCTCTAAGAAAAACCATATTTTCTGAGGTAAATACTGCATCAGGAATCAGATATGTATCCGATTATCAAAATGATAAAAATTCAGTAAAATACCATTCACCAATTATTGGTTGGTGTTATGATGGAAATCCAATATATGGGCCATATGGTTTTAATTCTACGACAGATAAAACTGTAAAAAGAATATCTAGTGGATATGAACTAAAACAACAGTTGGGAACAGCAATTTCAAAGACATTTGATGGAAACTTAAGTTTGATTCAAAATAGACCACCACTTACATTTTTTCCAACTGGATTTTTTGTTGAAGACTATGAATATAAAAATTCTGGAGACTTAGATATTCATAATGGAAGATATTGCATAACCCCAGAATTTCCTCAGGGGATATATGCGTATTTTACAACCATTAGCGAATCTGATAGTTCATTATCGGGGTTCAACGGCGATAAGATACCAGTGTTCCCATACATTATAGGAAACACATATAAATCAAAACCATTTGAATTTAATTTTGATCCAAATTCAAACCAAGAAGACTACGATTTAGATCAAAACAATCTTTTAAGAAATACTTTCCCATTAAATATTGGAAGTAAAACATCCAAATACGAATATCTTTTAAATAATGAAGATCTAATCACTCAAGAGTCTAACGTAATTAATGTAGAAACTGGAGAAATTGATGGTATAAAGATAATTTCTTCTGGCGATGGTTATAAAGTTGGAGATAGTTTAATATTCAATAACAAAGGTACTAATGGTAATGGTGCTCAGGCTAATGTTAGAAATATTAAAGGAAAGTTTGTAGATTCATTTGAAAATATAACAAACACTAAAAATGGTGTTGAATTTTATAAAACCAATATACCAAATAAAATAATTGGGTTTGCAACAGAGCCACATAAATTAACTGATGGAAATTTAGTATTATTAAATTCATTATCAAATTATAAAGATAAATTAAACAAACAATTTTCTATTGGAATAAGGAGCGATAATTTTATTTTAAATATTGGTGTAGGTAATGCATCTGCTACAGGAATTTCTACATATTTTTATGTTTATGGCATTCTAGACTTTCCCAACATTAGAGAGAATGATATACTGAAAATAGGTTCAGAAGATGTTAAGGTTTTAAATGTAGATAAAAGATCTTCTAGAATTAAAGTTCTTAGAGAACAAAATTCTACAGTTTCTTCAGCACATAGTGCATATACTGTATTATATGAAGATCCTAGAAAATTTACTATAAACGTAACTGATGAATTAGAATCTTTCAATTTTAGATTAAACAAAGAATATTACTTTGACCCAGAAGAATCACTGGGAATCGGAACAGTTGGTGCTGGGGTTACAATTGCATTCTCGAATCCTGGAATTGGAGAAACTAGTGTAATAGTTCCAATAAAATCAATTTATATTAAAGATCACGATTTAAGAACCGGAGATAGACTTTTATACAACTCAAATAGTGGAATTGGTATAACTGTATCTAATACAGTAGACATAAATGATGCATTCACTTTAGAAGATAATCAAGAACTGTATGTAGCTAGAATTTCCAATGATTTGATTGGAATATCTTCCACAAAAGTTGGATTTGGTTCTGATGGCGATTTTGTTGGTATACAAACAACCAACACAACTTTATATTTTGTCGATCCTGGTTCTGGGAAAGATCATAGTTTTAAAACTATCTATAATGATGTTTTATCTGCATCATTGACATCAAATATAGTTACAGTTTCAACAGGATTAACTCAGATAAATTTAAAAGAAAATGATGTTGTTTATTTGAATGTAAAAAAGAAAGATACTTTGAATTTTTCGGTAAAATATGATACGAACAATAGAAGATTAGTTATTAATGAAAGGCAGTTTTCAAATTCTAATGTTAGTGTTTTAAATGATACTATAAGATTGGAGAATCATGGTTATAATCAAGGCCAAAAAGTCATATTCAATTCATCAAATCCACCATCAGAATTAACATCTTCCAACAATTATTATGTAATTGTCTTTGACAAGGATAATATTAGGTTATCAAATTCAAAATATAACACAATTTCTCCAAATATAAAAAATATAGAATTTTCTTCTCAATTTGATGGTTCAATATCACCAATAAATCCACCCATAATAGTCGAAAAAGATCAAAAAGTATTTTTTGATCTTTCAGACTCTTCATTATCAAAATCTATTGGATTTGGTAGGACAACTTCATTTGAATTTACAATTTATACGGATAGCAATTTTAAAAACGATTATTTCCCAATAAATTCTAGTGGTATATCAAAAATATTAAAAAATAATCTTATAGGATTTAGTGGAGCATCATTATCATTTACTGTTGACGAAGAGTTTCCTAAAAATTTATATTATAATTTAAAACCATTGAATTCTGCAGATAATTCTCAAAAAAATATATCAAATGATTTGGAGGTTGATAATTATAACAAAATATCATTTATTGATTCAAAATTAAGTGGTAAAAAAGTTCTTATTGGAGTAACTACAAATACATTTAAATTTAGTGATCTGTACTATCCAGATTCAACATTCAATGGATCAAATTCATCTATAGATTATTACACCACTTCCAAAACTGAAAATGGACCAATAAATGAATTTACAATAACTTCTGGTGGAAAATCTTATAAAAAACTTCCATATGTTGAAAGAGTAGTTTCTGCTGGTGGAACTGATGCAATTTTAATTCCACAGTCAAAAACAATAGGAAAAATTCAAAAGGCTGGAATAAAGGATATTGGAGCAAATTACTCTTCAGATAAAACTTTACTTCCACTATTAAAGTTTCCATCAATATTGAGAATTGAACCTTTAACCTCAATAGAATCAATTGAAGTCATTGAGGTTGGAAAAGATTATTCAACAAATCCAAATCTAATATTAATTGATGGATTTACTAAAGAAGTAGTTCCAGAGGTTCTGTTTAAGTATGATCCAGAAAAAGATTTTGTTGAGATTTTAAGAAATACTAAAGGAATCTATAATGCAACACCAAGATTAGTTCCAACAAATAATAGTAATGGAGTAGGTATTTTAAGTATTGAATATGATCAATTAACAAAATTGGTCACTTTATTCTTATCCAGACAATTTAGTACTGTAGAATCTTTCCCATTTAAAGTTGGCCAAAAAGTTTTGGTTGAAGGTGTATCAATAAAACCAAATCAAAATTCTTCAGTTACTACTAGAGGATATAATTCATCAAGATATAATTATACATTATTTACAGTTAGTGCTATCAATCCATCTATTGGTGGTTCTGGTGCATTTATAAAGTATTCAATGACAAATTTATTAGGAACTTCAGAAATTACTGGCGAATTTGATGTCGATAATTCTGCAGGAAGAGTTATAAGTGAAGATGATTTTCCAAAATTTGATATAAAACTCAAAAAGAATGAATTTTTCATTGGAGAAACTGTTACAGCGGGTAATTCTGAGGGGATTGTCCAAAAATTTGAGGAAATAAATGAATATTTGACCGTAAAAACAAAGGATAAGTTTCTTACAACGAATCTTTTACTTGGTAAGAGTTCAGATTCTTTAGCAGCAATTAGAGAAGTGTTTGAGTATGAAACAACATATTCTATAGATTCGTCTTCAGTAGTTACTGAAGGTTGGAAAAATAATACTGGATTCTTAAATGATAATTCCCAGAGATTGCAAGATAGTGATTATTACCAATTATTCTCATATTCATTGAAATCTGAAGTAGAATTTAATGACTGGAATAGTATTGTTTCTAACTTAAATCATACTTTAGGATATAGAAGATTTGGAGATCTTGAATTAAATTCCACTATAAATACTGAATTTTTAACGGAACAAAATGAAGGTGATGTTAGTGCACTAGCTGATTTAACTAGTATAACTAATATTGATGCAGTTTATGATTATGATTTGGCAACAGAGGATTCTTTTCTTGTTGAAGGAGTTCTTACTAGTGATGAAATTACATTTGATTCTGTATTTTTACTTGATTTTGCAGAGTCTAAAGGAAACAGAGTATTGTTAATTGATGATATAAGTTCTCAGTTTAATACGGCTACAACAGTATCAACAACAGTAACTACATTTAGTATTTAAAAATGGCAAAAGTAAGATCAAGCAAATTATATTTAAATGTAAGGGATGATAGAGATTTTGATAGGAGACAATCTTCTATTATAAATTTTTTAACTGACGGAAATGAACTATACTCAAATGAATATGGTAAAACCTTTACAAAAGATGAAATTGGGAGTTTTGGTATTGATAGGGTTGTTGATAATGGTGAGGCATCAGTAAATATTAATTTTGTTCCTATAGATGGTAGACTTACAGAATATACTTATGGATTTTTAACATATGATACAAAAAAAGAAGTTACCGTTGGATCTGAAGAATATATTTTTGGAAATACTGTAAAATTAGAATCTAATTCCACTAGTGTTTCTGCTGGAATTGGAACTACTGTAACCTTAGCAACTATTGATGCGTCAACATATACTTCAGCAAAAGCTTACATTTCTATACAATCTTCTGATGACTCAATTTTTGAATGCAATGAAATAAATTTAGTCCATAACGGTTCTGAAGTATATTTTTCAGAATTTGGTAGAATTACAATTTCTAATGATATTGACGTTCAAACTGATGGGATAGGAACATATTCTGCAGATTTTAATGGTACTAATATAGACATTTCATTTTATCCAAATTCAAACCTAGATTATCTTACATCATCTACAGTAGTTTCAATTGCAAATACTACAAAAACTGTAACAAATAGTAAAAGACTTGTTGGTGGAGATCTTGAAAGCGAAAATGTGGGATTAGCTTCAACAACAAATCCTGTGCCGACAGCACTTTTTAACTATAGTTCAGTATATAATTATTGTTACTTGGTAGTACAAATAACAGATGTCACAAATAACAGAATTCAATTTTCTGAAATTGTTATTTTAAATGGTGAGGTAGATTCTAGAATTATTGAATATGGTGTTGTTTATAGTGATGTTTTATTGGGAACTTTTGAATCAAACTCAGCATCAATTACAGAGTTAATCTTTACTCCTATAGAGGATGTGCAGTTAGAGTTTACAATATTAAAAAATTTATTAACAAATGCAAATTTTGGTGATGTTGATTCTTCGATTGATCTACTAAGTGGTTCAATTAATAGTGGATCTACTTTATTATTGAGTCAAGGTTTATCTAGAGATTTTAATTTAACATACAACGATGTTCCAATTTTTGAAAGAAGATTTAATGCTCAACTTCAATCAACTGCAACGAACCCAGCTAGCGTAGACTTAAATAGAAACGTAATATATTTGCCAAATCACTTCTTTGTTAGTGGTGAAAGAATAGATTATGAACCAGAACCATTTAAGTATATTGATATTGTTACTGCAACAACAACATCCCCAGTAAATTTGGGAGATACTTTAGTAAGTATTAATGATACTAGTATTTTACAAGTAAATGACTACATTCTTAATAATAATGATTATATTAAATTGACTGGTGTTGGAGCAAATTCAGTTTCTTTGGCAGGAACAATAACTCAAGCAATATCTTCTGGAGTTGCTGTAACATTTTCCAGACTATTTGATGCAGAACTTGAATTTGGAGAAATTAATAATATAAGTGCAATTCCAATTGAAAATACCTTTATTGCTGGAGTTGGAGTAACAAATAAACTAAGTGGTGAAATTTATGCATATAAATTGGATGATAATTTTATTGGTTTTGCAACTTCACCAACCGATGCACTAAGTTCTCCGCCAAATTTAATCAAATTCATAGATGTTGGGATTGGAATTAACCACTTTGTTAGATCTTTTGATCAAAATTCAAAATCTTTAATACTCATCGATAATATAGTTCAATCCCCAGTAGTTGCAACAGCAATTACTTCATCTCTTGCCGCAGATTTAAATATTATAGACAACACTTTAGCATTTACTGGTATAACTTCATTCTTCAGTGGAGATTTGATTCAAATAGATAATGAAATAATGAGAGTTATTGCCGTTGGGACTGGAGTAGCAGGAACTTCCGTAAGTGTTATTAGACCGTTTTTGGGGACAGTTTTAGATGAGCACAGTCAAAATGCAACAATAACAAAATTAAAAGGAAATTATACTATTAGAAAAAATATACTTCATCTTGCAGAAGCACCATTTGGTCCGATAAAAGATGATGTAAATGGCGATGTAAATATAAAATCAACATTCCAGGGAAGAGTATTTTTAAGATCTGGTGATATATTGACTGGAAGGAGTACGTATGATTCAAATTATGTTTTTGATGATATTAGCGAACTTTTTGATGCAAAAACTAAAGATTTTACTCTAACTTCAGAAAACCAAAGTGTTACAGGATTTTCTACTCAATCTGGCGTAGTTTTGATAAATAATGTCTTCCAAATACCACAAGACGATTATAATTTTACAGAGGCTTTAGGACAAACTGAAATTAATTTCACAGGTACAGCAACATCTATTCGATATGATGTAAATAATGCATCAATACCAAGAGGTGGTGTAATTGTTGCTGCAGCTACAAGCAATGGATTTGGGTATCAACCTTTAGTTTCTGCTGGAGGTACTGCTATTGTTTCTATAGCAGGAACTATTCAAGCAATTAGTATAGGAAATAGTGGTTCTGGATATAGGTTTGGTTTACAACCAACTATCAATGTCGGTGTACAAACTTATAGTGGTGGTACTCCAAATATAGAATTTATTGGAACTGCTGCAGTAAGTAATGGTAATGTTGTTAGCATTGCTATAACAAATCCAGGTTCAGGATACACATCAACAAACCCACCAGAGGTTGTATTTGATGCACCATTATCATATTCAAATTTAAACTTGAGCGTAGATTCTGGAATTGGAACAGAAGCTACTATTGACATTGTAGTTGGTCAAGGATCTAGTGTTATCGATTTTAATATCAAAAACTTTGGATATTCCTATGATATTGGAGATGTTTTAACTGTAGAGAGTGGTGGAAGCACTGGTATACCTACAGATAGTTCACTACCATTCCAACCATTCCAATTAACGGTTGAGAGAGTTTTTGTTGATGATTTTAGTGGATGGTCTTTGGGTGAACTTGAGCCATTAGATCCATTAGATGATCTGTTCAATGGTGATAGAGTAACTTTCCCAATACAAAGAGATGGCAATAGATTTGCTATTATCAAAAGAAAAGGTAAAAATATAGATTTGAAAGCAGTATTATTGATATTCATTAATGATATTCTTCAAGAACCAGATGTTGCCTATAGATTTGATGGTGGAAGTACAATAACTTTTACAGAGGCTCCTAAAGAGGGCGATAAAGGAAGGATATTATTCTATAAAGGAACCCCTGGAATAGATGTGGTAGATGTGGATTTACTAGAAACAATACAGATTGGTGATAAAGTTAAATTGGTTGGAGATAAGACCAATCTTGTACAAGAACAAAGATTGGTTACTGATATTATTTTGCCAGACGTTTTGGAAACAAATCCATATATTTCTGATGGAATTGTTAGTGATAATTCCTTTAGAAGGTCAATTAATTGGTATAGGCAAAGAAATGATTTAGTAGTTAATAAAGTTGAAGCAAATAAATCAAGGGTAGTTTATGAACCATATATAAATCCAGAATGTAGAATCATTGAATCTGTAGGAATTGGAACAACTCAAATATACGTAGATTCTGTTAAGACTATTTTTGATCCAGAGAATGAGGATCTGCAGTCAGATTCCCCAATAGTAAGAACTGTTCAAATCATAGATGATAATCCATTAGTTTCAGCAGCTGCTACTGCTATTGTTTCTATTGCAGGAACAATTCAGTCTGTGGTTGTATCTCACGGTGGAGTTGGATATAGTACAAGTTCTTTAAAACCAGAAATTTCCGCATCTATACAATATCCAATAGGAGTTGGAAAAACAGGAGTAGCTAAGTTGAAGACCAATCTAGTTTCTGGATCTATAGATTCTATAGATGTAGTTTCTCCCGGATTTGGTTATAGTCAATCAAATCCACCAAAAATCTTAATCGAAGAGAGAAGTACAAAGTCAACATTAGTTAGTAATGTTTCTTATAGAGGAGACTTTGGAATAATAACGGGAATAGGAACTACAAATGTAGGAGTTTCTACAGGACTCGTTTTTGATTTACTAATTCCAACATATTCATATCTTAGAAATTTCAACGTAAATGCACCAATAACTACGGTGAGTGGAATTGGATCGGGATACTTCTTTAAGGTTTCAAACTCTAATGTAGGTTTTGGACTTACAAGTTTCAGGCAAGATGGATCAATAATTGGTATTGGTACTAATTATATTGACAATATATATCAAGCAATTTCAGTTTCTTTTGCTACTACGTCAGTATTTGGCGAAAGTGATCCCAAAAATATTGCGAGAGTAACGGTTAGTGTTTCTGATACATCCAATTTAAATTCATTACTTGGTTCTGAAACATATTTTGGTGATTATAGTTGGGGAATAATAGAGGTTCCAAATACTATAGACAAGCAATATGATGTTTATCCAGAAAATGGAGTGATTGGATTGAATACAACACCAATTATTAGAAGATTTAACCGACTTAGATTTTCTAGTTATAATAATACATAAATTAGTTAAATAAATATAGAAAAAAGATATAAATCAATGTCTGCTATTATAACAGATCAATTCAGAATTTTGAGTGCTGATAATTTTGTTTCCTCGATAGGATCCACTACAAATTCATATTATGCATTCGTTGGATTGACAAATTCAACAGATTACAAGTCAGATTGGGAAGATCTTCCAAGGTCTCCAGTAGATTCTTTTGATAACTTTAACGATGTGTGGGATACAATTATTGCACTTAAAAAAATTAGTGCCGGTGATGTGAGAAAGGTCATCAGAAAAAATACTTGGGAAAGTGGAACTATTTACGATACATATAGGCAAGATATAAGTAGATTGAGAAGATCAAATCCAAGTGATAGGACCAGTTTATATGAATCAAATTATTATGTAATTAATAGTGACTTTAGAGTTTATATGTGTCTTTCTAATGGATTTGATCCAGATAACACGGATGGAAAACCTTCTCTGGACGAACCACGTTTTACAGATTTAGAACCAAGAGCTGCTGGTGTTAGTGGTGATGGATATATTTGGAAATATATGTATACAATCAAACCAAATGAGATTGTAAAATTTGATTCTATAGATTATATTGTAACACCAATAGATTGGGAAAATGATGCTGATAATGCTGCAGTTAGAGAAAATGCAGACCCCGAAATTAGTGGTCAAATAAAAGTTGCTTTTATAACAAATAGGGGAAGTAACCTCGGAGCAGCAAAAGTATATGAAAATGTAAAAATTATTGGAGACGGTTCTGGTGCTTCAGCAACTATAGTTGTTGGAACAGATGGTACAGTTGAAAGTATAGACGTTATTGAAGGTGGAACTGGATATACATTTGGTAGAGTCGATATAGAGTCTGCTGGAATAAATGGAGATGTAAATCCAACTTTTGATGTAATTATTCCACCATTAAAAGGTCATGGATTTGATGTATATAAAGACCTTGGTGCAAAGAATGTTTTAGTTTATACTAGAATTGAAAACGATAATTTAAATCCAGATTTTGTAGTTGGAAATAAAATTGCAAGAGTTGGGATAATAAAAAATCCAGAAAGATCAAACAGTTCAATAGTTTTGAATTCGGATAAAGCAAGTGCATCTTATGCACTTAAATTAACAGGCAACTTAAATGCTGCAACATATGAACCAAATTCAAAAATAATTCAAGAAGTTGGAATTGGCCAAACTGCTGTTGGTAGAGTCATTTCTTTTGATAAAACAACCGGAGTTTTAAAGTATTGGCAAGATAGAAGTATGGTTGGATTTGATACTGGAACTACTACTTTAACATATGAACCAGAGTATGGATATACTCAATATAGATTTTCTTCTGAGGGAGGTTTAATTGTTGGAGAAACTTCAACATTAGGTATCCAGACTACATTTACAGGCGTAAGTACTGCTATAAATAGTAAGACATATAACCTGGGACAATCCTTTACAAAAGGTTTATCCAACCCTGAAGTTAAAAAATATTCTGGAGAAATGATCTATATTGACAATAGACCTTCTATTACTAGATCATTAAACCAAAAAGAAGATATCAAAGTTATTTTGCAATTCTAATTAAGAATTATGCCACAAGAAACGAACCTCAACGTATCCCCTTATTTTGACGACTTTGATAAGGATAAAAATTTTTATAAAGTCTTATTTAAACCAGGATACCCAATTCAAGCTAGGGAACTTACATCTTTGCAATCAATATTGCAAAATCAAATTGAACAGTTTGGATCGAATATATTTAAAGAGGGTGCTAAGGTAATTCCCGGTCAACTAACATATTTCAGCAATTTTTATGCAGTAGAAATTGAAGCAGAATTTTCAGGAATTCCAGTTTCATTATACTTAAATGATTTAGTTGGAAAAGTAATATATGGAAGATCTTCTGGAGTAAGAGCCAAAGTAAAAAAGGTTTTAACTTCAAATCAATCAGAAAGAAATAATATAACCCTATATGTAGATTATCTAGAATCTTCTACACAAAATTTAGAAAGTAGAGAATTTTTTGATGGTGAGGTTATTCTTTCAGAAACAACAATTTCTTTTGGAAATTCCTTTATTTCTGCAAATGAAGGAATTTGTCAGACTTTATCAACGAATGCAACCTCAACAGGATCTGCATTTGGGTTATCAAATGGGGTATATTTCTTAAGAGGAACTTTTGTTCAAGTATCTGATCAGATATTAATTTTAGATCAATATGATAACAAGGCAAGTTATAGAGTTGGACTCTCTATAGATGAGCAAATAATTAGTGCCGATGTTGATGAGTCTCTGAACGATAATTCTCAGGGATTTAATAATTTTTCTGCACCGGGTGCAGACAGATTAAAGATAGAAGCAACTTTGTCCAAAAAGGACATTAATGATTTTGACAATACAAATTTTGTTCAGTTGGCGACAGTTCAAAATGGAGTTTTGAGGGAAATTAATAATAATGGAGATCTAAATTTCTTAGGTGATGAACTTGCAAGAAGAACATTTGATGAATCTGGACACTATTATGTAAAATCATTCAATACTCTCTTGAGAGAAAGTTTGGATGATGGAAATGGAAATGGTGGGATATTTGAAGAAAGTCAATTAACTTATGGTGGATCAAAGCCAGAAGAGTCTTTAGGAATATACAAAATTAGTCCAGGAAAGGCATATGTAAAAGGATATGAGGTTGGTTTTGAAGGGCCAACATTTTTAGATGTACCTAAACCAAGAACGACAAAGACATTAAAGAGTCAAAGTGTCAATTTTGGTTATGCTCCAACATTTAATGTTAATAATTTAACAGGTTCTCCATTAATTGATTTTAATACATCCACTGTTGTAAGTTTAAGGGATTTAAAGGTAGGAACAAGTCCAAATGTTGCTCAAGGTAATGAAATTGGGCAGGCAAGAGTATATGATTTTTATTTGGATGAAGGAAATTATACTGGAAATTTAGCTGACAATAAATGGAATCTTTCACTTTATGACTTGGAGACATATTCAGTATTAACTTTAAAAGAACCAGTAACTTTAACAACTCCAGTTTATGTTAAAGGAAAGTCAACTGGAGCAACTGCGTATCTTAAAACTAGTGTAACAAATTCAAGCACAATAACAATATATCAGATAAATGGAAAGTTTTCCGAAAAAGAAACTATTGAATTTGGAAATGCTGATCAAGATAATAATGAAAGATTTGTAGTTAGTATTAGAAATTACGATACTTCTGATGTAAAATCTGTATTTTCTACTGGTTCTGGAATAACATTTTCTGCAGATGTAGTTCAACTACCAAATCTTGTCCTTGGAAATGCCACCATTACCCCAGCTATTGTAGGAATATCTACTGTTAGAGTTCAGGGTCGTAAAATAAAAAATAAATTAAATGTTGGAAATATTATAAGATGTGGAAGAGCTGGAATTAGCACCTTTACATTTGGTAGGGTTGTTAGTTTTAATGAAGATAAAAATGAATTTGAAATTGAAGCAGTTGAAAATGTTGGGACAGAAGTATTTGGTGAACTTCCAACTCAAGAAGTTTCCGTAATAGATTTATCTAGATGTGGATCTGTTATACCAAATATTCCATCTAGTGGAAATATTGCACCAGATACGACTTTGTTTAGCATTTTGCCAAAGCAAAATATTTCTTCAGTTTCACTAGAAAAGTCTCAAATAACAATAAGGAAGCAATTTACTTCAATATCAATTACTGATGGATCCACTGGAAATATTGATTGTGAAACTAATGAGTTATTCTTACCTTTTGATGAAGAAAGATATACCCTGATAAGAAGCAATGGTCAAATAGAAAGATTATCTGCAGACAAGTTGGAATTTGTTGCTGGAGCAGCAAATAGAAGAATTAAGTTCAATAATCTTTCTGCAGATGATACTGGAGGTATACTTGTCGCTTCTTTAAGAAAAACTTCAATAAAATCAAAGGCGAAGAAAAAGAAAGTTGTAGATAGTATTATAATTGATAAATCATCAAATTCTGCATCAGGAACAGGAAGCGACACTTTAAATGATGGATTGGTTTATGGAAACTATCCATACGGAACTAGAGTTCAAGATAATGAAATTTGCTTAAATTATCCAGAAGTCAGAGTTCTATATGGTCTTTTTGAATCCAATAATTCATCAAACCCAGAAGTTCCTTCTGCAAATCTTGGATCCTTAGATGGGCCAACTGCAACCACAGAAGATGTTATTATTGGTGAGGTTATAGTTGGAGAAACTAGTGGAGCGCAAGCATTATATGTTGAAAAGAAATCTAGCAATAGTGTAGGGTACATTTACCAAAATTCCACAAATTTCATTTCTGGGGAAATAATTGAATTTTCAGAATCTAAGGTAAGAGGTGTAATTAGTAATATCAATCCAGGAAGTAAGAATATTATTGATAATTATGTTTTAGATTATGGTCAAAAATTATCATATTTCGATTACTCGAAACTCATAAAAATTGAGAATGCACCAACACCTTCAAGAAAATTGAAGGCAGTTTTTATGAGATTTTTCTATGATATTTCCGATGATGGAGATATCACTACAGCAAATTCTTATAATTCATTTAATTACAGTTCAGATATTTCTTCAATAGATGGTACTAGACTTACAGATATTATTGATTATAGACCAAGAGTATCTGATTACACTGTAGTTACAAATGTCAAGTCACCTTTAGAATTTGACGGTAGACAATTCAATAATTCTAGACACAGTGCAAAAAATGTAATTTCTCCAGAAGAACCTTTGATTTTGGATTATTCATTCTATCTCCCAAGAATAGATAGAATTTATTTGACAAAAGATAGGTCTTTCGTTGTCAAATTTGGAAATCCTTCAGAAAATCCCGTTTTACCAGAAGATGTTTCTGGTGCAATGAATATTGCAAACATTTATTTGCCCGCATACTTGTTTAATACATCAGATGCTCGGGTCGAATTTGTCTCTCACAAGAGATATCAAATGAGAGATATTTTTAATTTAGAAACTAGAATTAAAAATCTTGAGTATTATACATCTCTTTCCATTTTAGAATCAGCAACTCAGAATCTGTTCATTGACGATGGAACAGGAACTGGAGGAAATAGATTCAAATCAGGATTCTATGTAGATAATTTCTCATCATTACTTGGACAAGATTTATCAAAGGGTGCAAAGAATTCGGTAGATACAAGAAAAGGTGAGTTGAGACCATCACACTACACCACAAACATTAATCTGGAAATAGCTAACACTACAATTCCTGGTATAGGGAATACAACACAATTAAAAGATTCTAAGAGATTCTCTACTATTCTTGGATCAAGTACAAAGAGAGTTGGTGACGTTCTTCTTTTAGACTATTCCGAAAAATCTTGGTTAAAGCAACCTTTTGCAACAAGAACTGAAAATGTTACTCCATTTTTTGTAAAACTTTGGGAAGGTTCCATTCAAATCAATCCATCAGTTGATGTTTGGGTTGATACCAAGAGAATGGAAGCTAAAAATGTTGATCTTGAAGGATCATTCCTTGGTGTTGCAGAGGCATTACGGGCAGAAATTCAAACAACAGAAGATGGAGAAAGACTTGGAGTAAGTCCTGTAATATGGAATTCTTGGGAAACTACTGGAGTAGATCTGGATAGAAGATTTGAAACTAGTTCTTCTACATCAAGTGGTTCTAGCGTTGGTACTAGACAAGGAACTCTTGCAGAATTTAATGAATTGAGAGGTAGAAATAGAACAACGGCAGTTCCAAACTTTAGAGTTGAAGAGGTTACAAGTTGGAGCACAACAGTAACTAGAACAAATACATTTGTTGATATTGACTTAGATCAAAGAAGAAGTGGAGTACAGTATACTTTAAATGAATCAATAGACACAGAATCTTTAGGTGACAGAATTGTCAGAAGGGATGTTGTTAACTTCTTACGCTCAAGAAACCTTGAATTTATTGCAAGAAGATTGAAGCCATTCACTAGAGTCTATCCATTCTTTGATGGTTCTGCAGTTTCAAAGTATTGCTTTAGCAAATTAGTTGAAATTGAAATGGTTTCTGGTTCATTCCAAGTTGGTGAAGATGTTTCAATTATATTGGAAGATAAAGCACCATACAGAGTAAGAGTTGCAAAATCTAACCATAAGTATGGACCATACAATAATCCAACAGATACATTTGATAGAAATCCTTACAATAGAAATGAAACAATTCCCGCAAATTATTCATCATCAAGCACGATATTAAATATTGATACTGAGTCTTTATCTGATTTTGCGACTTCTGCATTAAGAGCAAACATATCTAAGGGTGCAACAATTAGAGGTTTAAGTTCTGGTGCTGAGGCAACAGTTACTGACGTTAAACTTGTAACTGATAGAGTAGGTACGTTAATTGGTTCATTCTTCATTCCTGGTGGAGTAAATGAGCCTAAATTTGAAACTGGAAGAAGTAGATTAAGACTTACCAGTAGTTCAACAAATTCCAGAATTCCTGGAGTAGTCACTACATCTGCAGAGGAAACATTCTATTCTGAAGGTCAAGTTGATACGTATCAACAAACAACACTTTCATTGAGAAATGCTAGAGTTGATATTGATGATACCTTTGAAGAAGACAGAACTCTAAGTGATAGTGAACTTTTAGATTCAAGAACTTCAGTTTCCAGTTCTTCAAGTTCTAGACTGACTGGTGTATATAGAGATCCTCTTGCACAATCGTTTGTGGTTGATGATAATACAGGAGTATATGTTACAAAACTAGACTTGTACTTCAGAACTAAAGATGAGTCTCTTCCTGTAACAGTTCAAATTAGAGAAGTTGAATTGGGAATACCTTCACAGAGAATATTAGCATTCTCTGAGGTAGAACTTTCTCCAGATAAAGTAAATCTTTCTGAAGATGCTTCTGTAGCAACAACATTTACTTTTGAATCTCCAGTTTATCTGGAAGGTCAAAGGGAATATGCAATAATTGTAATTTCAAATTCAAATGAATATAATTTGTGGATTTCTAGATTAGGAGAGTCTGATGTACAAACTTTAGGTTCTGAGAGTGGTCAAGTTCTTGTAACAACCCAAACACTGCTTGGTTCACTTTTCAAATCCCAAAATGCATCAACCTGGACACCAAGTCAATATGAAGATTTAACATTCGATTTATATAGAGCCGACTTTAAATCTGTAGGATTTACGGAATTCTTCAACTCTGATCTTGATGATTCTAAAAATATCATGACCACCAATCCATTGACTATATTGTCCAATAGGGAGAGAATTTCTCTCTCATCCACAATAACAAGCACAGAGATTTCTATTGGACAAACAGTTACACAAAATCTTGCCGGATTATCAACCGCTACTGGTTATCTGGTCGGTTTTGCTGGAAGTGCTTTCTCAACATTAGGAATCATCACTAGTGGAATTGGTTATACTGGTACAAATTTTACATATAATAATGTTGCCTTGAGAAGCATAACTGGAACTGGATTTAATGCAACTGCGGACATTACCATTAACAATGGTGGAGTAGTTGCAAGTGGTGCAACAATAGTAAATGGTGGAAATGGATATGTTATTGGTGATGTTTTAGAACCAATATCTATTGGATCTTCTTCTCTTGGAAGTGGAATGAGATTCAGCGTTTCTCAGGTCAGAGGAAATAATGAATTAGTTATTGATAGCATTCAAGGCAAATTTACAAATAATGAGCCAATTAAATTCATAAATTCTTCAGGTATTACTACCGACTTTACAAATGTTGGAGTTGCACTTTCGATAAGTAACATCTCAACCTTGAGTGATGGTGATCATATTAAAGTATTCCATAGAAATCATGGAATGCATTCATCAAAAAACATTGTTAAAATTTCAAATATTGAATCTGATATTGAGAAGCAAAATTTACAAGCAGTCTATCCATCGGAATCTGGTGTAGAAAATACTATCTTTGTTTCAAATACTAGTGTATTTGCAACTTTTGAAAATTATCCAGTTGGACCAACTAATAAAGGATATATTAAAATAAATGAAGAAATACTAAGTTACACTGGAGTAACAGCCACAACTTTAACTGGTGTGGAAAGAGAGATTGACTTTACAAAAGGATATGGATATAAAATTGGAACAAAAGTAGAAAAATATGAAGTTGGTGGTGTTTCTCTGAGAAGAATAAATACAGATCATGATCTTTCTGAGGTTACAATTGCAAATCCAATAACTATTGACACTTATTATATTAAAGTTGATATGTCAACTAATGGAACTAATAGAAGCTTAAATACTGGATTCGGAAAACTTAAGTTTAATTCTACTAAGAATATTGGAGGAACAAAATCTAATGCATCTTATAATGTTCAATATGAAATGATAATTCCAAACATAACTCAGACTACGCCAACTGGAACAAGTATTTTAACATCTTTAAGATCTGTTACTGGAACAAGTTTAGGTGGAAGTGAAATTTCATTTATAGATAATGGTTTTGAAGATATTAGTAATGCAAAAATGCAGTATTTTAATTCCCCAAGACTTATTGCTTCTAGAGTAAATGAGGAGAATTTTCTCCCAGATCTTCCAGGAAACAAGTCTGCAAACATTGCAGTTAAAATGTTTACCTCAGATAGTAGAATTAGTCCAACTATAGATTTGTCAAACATTTCATTGACTCTTGTGAGCAATAGGATAAACGATCCTATTCAGAATTATGCAGATGACCCTAGAGTCAATACTCTAGAACAAGATCCACATCTTTTTAGATACATTACAAACCCAATTTCTCTTGAGAATCCAGCATCTTCAATAAAAGTTATTCTTGATGCATATATTCCAAATTCAAGTGATATTAGAGTTCTTTATTCTATTGGAGAGGTTAGTGATAAATTTGTTCTTTTCCCAGGATATTTAAATATTGATTCAAATGGAACCATAATAGATCCGTTAAATAGTGATGGAAATCCAGATAAGAAGCCTGTTAAATTAGACCTGAATGTTGGAAATCCAAAAATTTCCAACTACAAAGAATATACATTCTCAACTGATCTTCCAACATCCTTTGATAAATTTAGAATTAAGATAGTTGGATCTTCAGAAAATCAGGCTTATGTACCAACAATAAGGAATCTGAGAGTAATTGCTTTAGCATAATATGTCACTAATACCAGTAGAAGGATTTGAGTCTCTTCACAGAGACTCAAATACAAACGCAATAGTAAATACAAATAAACAAGAATATGAATCTTATTTGAATAGAAAAAATAATAATAAAAATCAAAAACAAAAAATTGATAATATGGAAGATGAATTAAAGAATGTAAAAACTGAATTGGATGAAATAAAGTCTATGTTAAGAGTCCTAATAGATAACCATTCATAAATATTTTCATACTAGAATATAAGATATATGGCGCAACCAGCTTCTAGACAACAATTAATAGATTACTGTAAAAGAAAACTGGGTGCGCCAGTTTTGGAAATAAATGTCGCAGATGAGCAAATTGACGACTTAGTTGATGATGCGATTCAGTTTTTTCAAGAAAGACATTTTGATGGGGTTTCTCAAATATACTTAAAATATAAAATTACTAAAGATGATATCAATAGAGGAAGAGCACCAAACTCTTCTTCTGTGGGAATTGTAACTACTACTGCTACAACTAATATTGTTGGTACTGCTACAACATTTACTTATTCAGAAAATAGTAATTTTTTACAAATTCCACCTTCTGTAATAGGTATTAATAAAATATATCAATTTGATGGTTCCAATAATATTTCAAGTAATATTTTTAGTTTGAAATATCAATTATTCTTAAATGATGTATATTATTGGGGATCTACTGAAATATTATCTTATGCAATGACAAAAACATATCTTGAAGATTTAGATTACTTACTGAATACTCAAAAGCAAATAAGATTCAATCAAAGAATGGATAGATTGTATCTAGACATTGATTGGGGAGAAGTTATTGCGGGAAATTATCTAATAATAGATTGTTATAGAGCATTAAATCCCAACGATTTTACTAGAGTTTGGAATGACTCTTGGTTAAAGCAATATCTAACTTCTTTAATAAAGAGACAGTGGGGTCAGAACCTAATTAAATTTCAAGGAGTTAAACTTCCCGGTGGAATTGAACTGAATGGAAGACAAATGTATGATGATGCTCAAAGAGAAATTGATATGATAATGGAAAAGATGTCAAATACTTATGAATTACCACCATTAGATATGATAGGTTAATAATATGCTTAATCCATTCTTTACACAAGGATCTCAAGGAGAACAATCCTTAGTTCAGGATCTAATAAACGAACAATTAAGGATGTATGGTGTTGACGTATACTATTTGCCTAGAATTTTTGCTACAGAAAAGACGGTTCTTAAAGAAGTGATAGAATCGAAATTTACATCAGCGTATCCAATAGAGGCATATGTCGAAACATATGATGGATATGATGGGCTTGGAACACTTCTTTCCAAGTTTGGAATACAAGATATTGACAATTTGACTATTACAATATCAAGAGAAAGATATGAAAATTACATTCAACCATTAATTGAACAAAAGGATGATATAAAATTAAGTTCTAGGCCAAAGGAAGGTGATTTAATATACTTCCCATTAGGAGATAGAATATTTGAAATAAAATATGTTGAGCATGAAAAACCATTTTATCAACTACAAAAAAATTATGTTTATCAATTAACATGTGAACTCTTTAGATATGAAGATGAAATTATAGATACAGACTTTCATGAAATTGATGATAATATTCAGGATGAGGGATATACACAACTTCTAACTATGGTCTCTGTAGCATCTACAGCAACTGCTACAGCAAGCATTGTAAATGGTGGTGTTAAGACAATAACACTTACAAATAGAGGTAGTGGATATAGAACTGCACCAACAGTTTTACTTTCTAAAGCACCCACAGGTGGATCTAATGCAGAGGCAAAGGCATCTTTATTGTCGGGAATAGTTGATTGTAATGGTGTAGAATCTGATAGAGTTCAGAGTGTAAGTATAATAAATAGTGGTTATGGATATACAGTAGCACCTAAAGTTTCTTTTGAAAGTCTTTATGGTAGTGGTGCAGAAGCGGAAACAACTATTGGTGATGGTGTAATTAGAGTAATAACACTTACCGATGGTGGAGGTGGTTATTCTTCACCACCAAACATTACATTTTCTGGAATATCTTCAGTATCTGCAGCAGCTACAGCAGTCGTATCTGCTGCAGGAACAATTCAATCTATTCATATAACTAATGCAGGACTTGGTTATACTGAAGCTCCAATAATAACAATTAGTAATCCTCAACTAGGAATTTCCACAGGTTCTTATGTATTCAATGAAAAAGTCACTGGATCTCTTAGTGGAACTACGGCAAAAGTTAGAAATTGGAATTCTGTTACTGGTGTATTAGAAGTTGCCAACATTAGCGGACAATTTAAGAAAGGAGATATTTTATTGGGAGAAGAAAGTTCTGCTGGATTGCTATTAGTTAGTGTTAATTTGGATACTACAGATCCCTTTGCAGATAATATTGATATAGAAACTGAGGCAGATGCAATATTAGATTTTACAGAAAAGAACCCATTTGGTTCACCATAAATATATAAATCAAGGACTTTATTGATTAATAAAAATGTTTGAATATTTTTACCACGAAATATTGAGAAAAACTGTTATTGGTTTTGGTACATTATTCAATGACATATCAATAAAACATACAAACTCTTCTGGCGAAGTTGTTAGTGTGGTTGAAGTGCCATTGGCATACGGACCTACTCAGAAGTTTTTAGCTAGACTTGAGCAGTCTCCAAATTTAAATAAGACTGTTCAAATGACTTTGCCAAGAATGTCATTTGAATTTATTGGTTTAAATTACGATCCGACAAGAAAAGTAACTTCAACTCAAACATTTTTAACTTCCTTATCATCTGACAGGTCCGAATCAAGAAAGGCATATATGCCAGTTCCATATAATATGCAATTTGAACTTAGCATTATGACTAAGTTGAATGATGATATGTTGCAAATCGTGGAACAGATTCTACCATATTTTCAACCATCATACAATTTAACAATAAATTTGGTCGATGATATTACAGAAAAAAGAGATGTTCCCATAGTTCTTGATGGAATAACTATGAGTGATGATTATGAAGGAGATTATAGTACAAGAAGAGCATTAATTTATACTTTAAGATTTACTGCCAAGATATACCTTTTTGGTCCAGTATCTTCTGTTACAAACGATATTGTCAAAAAAGTTACTATTGGTTACGTTGCAGGTTCTTCGGACGCAAGATCTCTCAAGACAAGAGAAAGAGATGTGTCATATTCTGTAGAGCCAAGAGCAACCAAGAGTTATACACATACAGTAGTCACGACTCTTGCTGAAGATATTGACAATTTAGTAAAATCATTTACTTTAAATGACGCATCTTCTATTTCTTCTGGAGATTATATTATGATCGGATCTGAAGAAATGAAGGTTTCATCAAAATCTGCAGACACAATTACAGTGGAAAGATCTACTGATGGAAGTACTCTTTCCAACCATGTCTTAGGATCTGATGTTAAATTGATAACAGACGCCGACAACGCCCAAATTGAAATTGGGGACGATTTTGGATTTAGTGGCGGATTTGAATGATTATGACAAAAAAATATGAGAAGTTGAATGAAGAATTTAATACCGAAACCTTTGAGGGAGAAGATACTTCAATAATTCCAGAAGTAGTGGAGACTAGTCAACAAGAGAATAAAAAAACTGACTTAAAAAAAGATTATGAATACACTAGGGCAAATTTATATTCTATTATAGAAAAAGGTCAAGAAGCAATTAATGGCATATTAGAATTAGCACAGGAAACTGAGTTGCCTAGGGCATATGAGGTTGCTGGCCAACTTATAAAGAACGTTTCTGATGCAACAGAAAAATTGATAGATGTGCAGAAAAAATTAAAAGATATTGAGGAGACTAAAGAATCGAAAGGTCCAACAAATGTAACAAATGCACTTTTTGTTGGATCCACTGCAGAGTTGGCAAAATTGATTAAACAACAAGACGAATCCAAAAAAGATAAATAAAAGAAGAATATTATATAAAAATGCCCAACAAGTCTGGTGATAGTTCATTGCACGATTGGTTTACTAAAAGTAAGTCTTCTGATGGTACACCTGGTTGGGTTCAACTTGGTGGCAAGTATGCAGGCAAACCTTGTGCAAAGCAACCAGGTCAAACAACGAAACCAAAATGTGGTTCTTCTAAAATGAAAAGAAATCTTGATGATAAGGAAGAGCAAGAAGCATTTAGACGCAAAAATCGTCAAGATCCAAATCCAGATAGAAGAGGAAAGGCAAAGAACGTGGCTACAGAAGAAAAACAAACTATCAGATATTGTCCAAAGTGTAAGAAGAATGAGACTAGATCTGAATGTGCATTTGGACCAAAATATTGGGATGATTATTCCAAACCTGCAATAGAAGAGGCTGCTGGAGAAAGGGATGCCTGCTATAAAAAGGTAAAGAGTAGATATAAAGTTTGGCCTTCTGCATATGCTTCTGGAGCATTGGTTAAGTGTCGCAAAAAAGGAGCAGCAAATTGGGGAAATAAAACTGAAGAGTATCAGTTTTCAAATTGGAGAGAAGATTTCAAAGCAATGGAATATGAGTTCATTGATTTAATTAAACCAGAACCAATTATTTCTGAAGAGTGCTGCAAAAAATGTGGTAAGGAACCTTGTGAGTGTAAAACAAAGAAATTTTATGGTGGAAGTGGAGCAAAACCAGGTCCAGATAAAAATTATGTAAAACCTATGGGAGATCTTGAGGAGGCGACTAGACTTCCAACAAAAACTGGCAACATAATAGTTGCAATGGTTATTTGGAGAGGTAAGACATACACATTACAAATGTTCTTCCCTTCAGGAAAGAGACCTACAAGAACAGAAGTTCAAGATCAGGTAAGAAAGGTATATCCAGATTCCAGACTTACTTACTTCAATATCAGAGATTATGAGCCTGGTCAACCACTTCTTCAAGTAGAAGAGGCAAAGGTTGATAAAGATAAAATGAAGTGCAACAAACCAAAAGCACAAGCAGTTGGAGATTCTCTCACGGGAAAGTCGCACGTAGTA
>Ga0070751_1000378_pt1 | contig 29523 bp, 38 predicted proteins | sample VirMetDEL_Aug_28_FD_78514 | JGI IMG/M metagenome (GOLD analysis project Ga0070751, IMG submission 78514) | Aqueous microbial communities from the Delaware River and Bay under freshwater to marine salinity gradient to study organic matter... | ecosystem: Environmental > Aquatic > Marine > Coastal...
TACCAAACTACGCCGAGGACGGCCCCGTCGAGCTGCGCAACTCTGCGCTGGACGATGAGCGTGGCCGGCTCGCCATGCTGCGGGCTAACCGCACCGGCATTGGTGCCCTTACGGTCCCTGGAGGCTCCCCCGAGGATGCCTTAGGGTTCGACGCACGTGGTACGCAGTCCCTCGCATCGGCACCTATCGCTTCCGGCGGTATTGTGGGCGGAGCCAACGTAGGCTTACTGCCTTACGGAGTAGGACGCGCACGTAGCGGCGTCTCTCAGTCCGGCAGCGGCGGTCGCACAACCATTGACGGACCTGCCAGCACCTACGGCGGCGGACCGGGCTCATCGCCTGACGGTCGCACCACCCTGCCTCTGGACCAGTACCCGAATCTCCGCAACCTGTCCCCGCGGGCTCGTCAGGAGTTCGATGGGCTCGCCGGCGAGCAGGAGCAAGTTGAATACCTGCGTAACGTCAACCACAGCACCGGCCTGAACCTCTTTGATGTACCCATCGACGAGGGTTCTGTCAACCGCAGCCGGCCCGGTCGAGGTGCAGGGCAGAGTGGCTCCGCTCGTCGCTGGAGTAGCGTCAATCGCTACCTCTCCGAAGATTCGCCGCAGTATCAGGCATTCACCGGAGGTGGCGACCTCTCTGAGTGGGAGATTCCCGAGCCTGAGCGCGTACGCGGGCGGGCCCCCAACGGTAACCGCCGCATCCGCGGCATGGAAACCTCCGACAACGACGGTTAATAAGGAACCACAATGACGACAGCCGCAGAACAGTGGGATGAACTCCACAGTAAACGGTCTGGCGTATTGCAGCGGGCGCGTGACTGCGCCGAGCTCACTCATCCGGTCATGCTGCCCCCTGAGGGGCACTCCGAGGACGAAGAGCTGCCAACCCCACGGCAGTCCCTCGGTGCGCGAGGCGTCAACCACCTCGCCAGTAAGCTCCTGATTTCTCTCTTCCCCATGGGAACCTCGTTCGTCCGATTCAAACTCGCTGAAGCAGTATCTGCTGCTCTGGGTGAGAAGAAGGTGAAGGTCGAGGAAGCCATGCGGCGACTCGAGAACAAGGGCATGGACCGCATGTCTAAGGGCCGGCTGCGAGCCTGCCTTTACAATGCAATCCGTTACATCATCGTAACGGGTAACGCCTTGCTACACATCCCCACCAAAGGGGAACCGCGGTGCTACCGCATGGACCAGTACGTTGTGATGCGGGACCCCCGCGGCGACGTTCTGAAAATCATCATCAAGGAAAAGGTACACGTTGCCTCTCTGGATGATGACGTCAAGGAAGCCTGCGAAATCACCACGCCAACCGGCGAAGGTGACAAAGCCGAAAGCGACATCGACCTGTACACCATCGTGTGCAAGGACGGCAAGCGGTTCAAGTGGCACCAGGAATTGAACGAGAAGAAAGTTCCCGGTTCTGAAGGACGCACCAAGGCTGACCTCAACCCATACATCGCTCTGCGTTGGAACGACAACGTAGGTGAGGACTATGGCCGCGGTCTCGTCGAGGAATACCTCGGTGACCTGCGGAGCCTCGAGGCTCTCTCGAAGGCAATCGTTGAGTTCTCAGCGGTGGCCGCAAAGATTGTCGTACTGGTGAAGCCTAACGCAGCCACGGACCCCGACGAGCTTGAAGACGCCGAGTCCGGTGACATCGTCGAGGGCGACCCGAATGATGTGAACATCCTGCAGCTCGACAAGTATGCAGACTTCCGCGTAGCTAAGTCCGTAGTGGACGAGCTCTCGCTGCGGCTGTCTCATGCCTTCCTGCTGCGCGGTGGAGTCACTCGGGATGCCGAGCGGGTAACCGCAGAGGAAATCCGTCAGGTTGCTCAGGAGCTTGAAGAGGCGCTGGGCGGTGTGTACACCATCCAGACTAACGACTTCCAGCTTCCCGTCGCCAAGCGGCTTGTCGCCCAGATGAAAGCAGCCAAGGAATTCCCTTCGCTGCCGGACGGCAAGGCAATCGAACTTACCATCATCACCGGCTTCGCGGCCTTAGGCCGTGGACACGAGCTCAATCGGATGCGGGCATTCCTTGCGGATGCACAGCAGCTCTTTGGGCCGCAGGTACTGCAACGTCTGAACATCTCCGAAGGTCTCATGACGCTCGCTACGGCCCACAACGTGGACGCAGAGAGTCTCATCAAGACCGACGACCAAGTCATGGCGGAGCAGGAGCAGGCGCAAATGGCGCAGCTCGGTGGTGAAATGATGAGCAACGCAGTGAAAGGTGCAGCCGGCCCTGTGGCCGCTGCTGCTGCGGAAAACTTAAAACCAACTGAGGAGTAGCAATGGCTACAGCAGAGGAGAAAATCGCAGAGGTCAAGAAGGTCTCCGCGATTGTCAAGCAGGAGTACACAGTCGAAAACGGTCAGAACATCGAGACGACTGAGTACGCCAACGGCACCATCAAACGGCAGGTTCTGCACAAGGAACACCCGAAGTTCAAGTCCGCTGAAGAAGTGGCACGTGAAGGTAATACCGCTGAACAGCTCGCGATTGCAGATTTGCAGGCGCAGGTAGCGGCCCTCACGGAGGCACTCAAGCAGGGCTCCGGTGACTCGACCGGCGACGACGGGGCTGCAACCAAGAAGGACGCCAAGGGCAAAGGCAAGGCCGAGCCCAAGGCTGACTAATGGTTGAGCGCGTTGTCATGCAGGCTGCCGACCCTGAAGCATCCGAAGAGGCCAAGAAGAAGGCCGACGAGGAAGCCCTAAAGGCCGGCGAGCAGGTGGACATCTCGGGAACCAAGCGGAATGCTGACGGTTCCGAGGAGTCCGTGGCCGTAGAGGCGGATGTCAAAGAAGAAGAGAAGGACGACATTGCCGGCGCGGCAGCCGAAGCCCAGCTCGACGTACCCGAGAAGTTCCAAAACGAGGACGGCTCGCTGAACGTCGAGGCCCTGTTGAAGTCTCAGCAGGAACTCGAGAAGCAGTTCACGCAGGAACGCCAGAACCAGGAGAAGGCTGATGAGTCTACTACTGAGAAGGCGGAGGAAAGCGAAGAAACTAGCGAAGAGGCTGGGACTGAAGCTGGGGAATCTAAGGAACAGGTCGTCGTCCGTGCGCGTGAAGAGTTTATCAAAGACGGCAAACTCTCCGAAGAGACATACAAGGGCCTTGAGGCTTCAGGCTATACGAAGGACGAAGTCGATACCTACATCAAAGGGCTCGTAGCTCAGGCTGCCGAAGTCCAGCAGCAGGTGTTGGGTCCCATCGGTGGTATCGAAGAGTACGACAAGCTGGTCGATTGGGGCAACGACAACTTCACGGACGAAGAGAAGAAGGAGTTTAACGACGCCGTCTTCGGTGAGGATGTGAAGCTGGCGAAAGCCACCGTTGCCGCGGCCTATGCCCGCTACCAGCGTGAAGCCGACGTTGAGCCCGAGAAGGTCCTCGAAGGCGGCCTCAGTCAGGACGCCGGCGAAGGCTATGCTTCTCAGGCAGAGATGCTGCGAGACATGGCGAAGCCCGAGTACAAGACTGACCCTGCATTCCGTAACAAAGTATCGCGGAAGATTGCTCGGGCCAAAGTCAACCTGTTCGAGCAATAGCCGTGAAGTTCTCCGTTCGCCGCACCGACGATGAAGCTGCAGTTGAAGCACTGCATACACTCATCTTCCCGCTGGATGAATGGGAGGACGCCGACGCCATGTGGCTCGTGTGGGACCCCTCAGGTACCCCTGTAGGGTTCTGCACTGCCCGCAAGCTGAAGCAAGAGGACGCAGTGTTCCTCGCTCGAGCCGGCGTACTGCCATGTGCTCGAGGTCACAAACTACAACGGAGGTTGCTGCAGGTTCGGGAGAGCTGGGCACGTAAGCTAGGCGTGGAGGTCTGCATCACATACGTGCTCCATTCAAACTTCCCGAGCCTCGCGAACCTCATCAAGAGCGGGTACGAAATGTACAAGCCGCCATGGAAATACGCAGGCGACGTACAGTACCTGCAGAAGTCCCTCCGGTAGTGTCCTCCTCCACTACCACCCGCCCTCGGTGCAATGCCGAGGGCACCCTATTCCCCGCGAGTGGGCCTCATGAACCCGCTCCACCCGTCCCAACAGACACATAACGAACAACCTTTGGCTCCCTGAGGGGAACAACCTGAGGAAGGCGTGAAGTGAATCGGGGCACATCAACCCTCCCTTTAACCTACCAAAGGAGTCACGCAACGTGGCTAACGCAACTGTCTCGCGCCTCGGTCAAGTCAAGGCCGCTGGTAGCGAGTTTGCGCTTTTCCTGCAGCAGTTCGGTGGTGAGACGCTGACGTCGTTCAACGCCAACACCATCCTGAAACCGCTGCTGCGGTGGCGCAACATCTCGAACGGGCGTACTGCATCGTTCCCGGTAATCCACAACGCAAGTGGTGGTTACCACACGCCCGGCGAAGAAATTGTCGGCAACGCAATTCAGCACAACGAGCTGACCGTAACCGCAGATGACCTGCTCATCTCGGATGTCTTCATCGCTAACATCGACGAGGCAATGAACCACTACGAAGTACGTGCACCGTACTCCGAAAAGCTGGGCGCATTCCTCGGTGAGAGCCTCGACAAGAACCTGTCGCGCTGTATCTACCGCGCAACGGCTGCTGCCGAGCTGTTCGCTGGTGACGGTGGTGGTACGCAGTTGACCAACGCTAACTACGACACCGTAGCTACTACGTTGGCCGGCGGCATCTACGACGCCAAGCGCACCATGGAAGAGGCGAAACTGCCGGTGGACAGCACTCCTGTCTACGCTGCATTCCAGCCGCTCGAGTGGTACATGCTGGCACAGGAAGACACGCTGGTCCTGAACAAGGACGTAGACGGCGACGGCTCGTACAGCAAAGGCACCCTCAACATGATTGGTGGTGTGAAAGTGCTGAAGAGCAACAACCTGCGCTGGGGCAACAACGACGCCAACGTCGGTCCGACGACCGACCTGACGAAGTACGACGCTGACATGTCCAACACTGTCGGCTGCGTGTTCACTCAGGACGCCGTTGCTTCTGTCCAGTTGCTGGGCCTCGCTCTCGAAAGCGATTACGACATCCGCCGTCAGGGCACCCTGATGGTTGGTAAGTACGCTATCGGCCACAGCGAGTTCCTGCCGAAAGCGGCTGTTGCACTAAACACCGCGTAAAGCTGATGGCGGGGGGTCCACTAAGGGCTCCCCGCCTTTTTACCTTTTGGAGACACCATGGCTTACGACCCAATGGTCGCTACGACCAAACTTGACGCTGTAAACCAGATGCTCATGAGTATCGGACGGAACCCGGTGTCAACCATTACCGATTCCACCATCACTGCGGTGCGAATTGCTATCGAACAACTTGACCGGACGGTACGCGAGGTACTCGCTATCGGCTGGCAATTCAACACGGATACCGAGTATGAGCTTACCGTTGACGGGTCGGGCGAGATTCCTGTACCCGCCGGCCTCATCGACTTGGCACCCTGCGACCGCCTCCGCGACATCACAATCCGCGACGACAGTGGGACTCTCAAGCTGTATGACCGTGACGAGCAATCGTTCACGTTCGCTGCCTCCGTCGAGGCCGACGTCATTTGGGCGTTTGAGTTCGAGGAATGCCCTGAGGCTGTACGCCAGTACATCTTCACTCGCGCAGCTCGCCGGTTCCAAAAGACCAACGTGGCCTCTCAGGTGCTCCACGAGTTCACTCAGGACGACGAGATGTTTGCCGAGCGGCTCGCACGTAAGCGCGAAGGACGCCGGCGTCGTCGCAACATCCTGACGCACGGCTCGAACCAGATTGTTCACCTGCGACACATCAACCCTACCTAAGGAATCCCCATGGGCAGCGTAGTAAGTAAAATCATTCCGGCCCTGTACAACGGACAGAGCCAACAGTCGAGTGCGCTACGCCTCCCCACGCAGACGGACACGCAGATTAACTGCTCGTCCTCCATTGCCCGCGGCGTGTCCAAGCGGCCCGCCAGTAAGCACCTGCAGCTCCTCTCGGACAACACGATGTGGGACGATGAGGTCACCTACCCTGACTACATCTCGGATTGGGAGGACGCCAAGTACCACCTGCTCGAGACTCAGACCGGCGAGCTCTTCTTCGTTGTGGTCACAGATGGTGACCTCAGAGTGTTCGACAAGAACACCGGCGCAGAGAAGACGGTCAACACTCCGGTCGGTACGTCTTACTTGGGCATTCCCTCGGGTACCAAGGCTCGCAAGAAGTTCTCCCTCATGACCGTGTGCGCGTACACCTTTGTGGTGAACCGTACGGTTGAGGTAGAGACCACTACCCCGCCCTCCTCGGCTCCGGCTGATTGGGCCGATTGGTACTTCCCCGAAGCATGGGGCGCTGCCTTCGACCAAGAGCAGTACTACAACCCAACGACCGGTACATACGCCGATACCCTGCAGTCCTTCGAGGACCTGCCGGACCCGCGTACGATTGGTGACATCTACGAGATTACCGGTACGGACAAAGACTCGTTCTCCAAGTACTACGTTGAAGCCATCTCGACGAAGGCTGTGACGGAGCGGTGGGACTACGGACTTACAGGCTCTCTCGGCCTCGACGAGACCACGATGCCTATGGCTCTGGTTTATGATTCGGTTGCCGACGAGTTCATCCTGACGTACTTCCCCTGGAAGGTCCGTAAGGTGGGTGACGACAACACCAACCCTCCCCCGTCCTTCGTAGGGCAGACTCTCGAGGATGTGTTCTTCTACAAGAACCGACTCGGCTTCCTCGCCGGCGAGAATGCAATCATGTCGGTGGCTGGTGACTTCGGTAACTTCTGGCGTCAGACGGTCACGGACCTTCTGGACACTGACGTCGTGGACATCGCCGTGGCTGGTTCGCAAATTTCCAACCTGCGCTATGCTGTCCCGTTCAACAACACGATGATGTTGTTTGCTGAGAAGGGCCAGTACGCGCTGAACGTGGACGAAATCCTCAGCCCCTCTACGGTCTCCGTAGACAAGGTGACGAGCTACACGATGGACCGTAATGCTCGGCCTGTCGGTATTGGCTCCGAGGTGTACTTCACGGAGAACCGCGGGGATTACTCAGTGGTCCGCGAGTACTTTGTGTCGGACGATACGAACGCCACCGAGGCCAGCGACGTCACAGCCCATGTACCAGAATTGGTACCGGGGTCCGTGCTCAGTCTGGCCGGCAGCTCTAACCACGGCATGTTGGCAATCCCTTCAGCCGATTCGGGCAGCAGCAACCGCCTGTCTGTCTACCAGTTCCGCTGGGGCTCGAGCGGCAAGACGCAGTCCGCGTGGACCATTTGGGAGTTCCAAGAGACAAACGCGGAGATTCTCTTCGCGGAGGTTGTTGATGACGACATGTACCTCGTGGTCAAACGACCTGACGGCGTCTCTCTCGAGAAGATTGTCCTCGTGCACAAGCAGGACTCCGGCAGCGGCATTGAGGTTCTACTGGACCGCAAGAGTAACGTCGATAGCTCAGAGCTGTCGTGGACCGGTACGAACACGCGGATGAATCTGCCGTATCGAATCGACATGGGCGACGTCTCCCACTACCGAGTGCTCCGGTACGCAGGCCGCATGTACGACCCCGACTTGGTCACCTTCGAGGATACGGATGCTGACGGCTTTGCTGACCGCATCACCTTCGATGCCTCTTTAGGGGACATCAGCGGCTCATCGCTGTGGGTAGGCGCTAACTACACGCAAACCCTGCAGCTTTCTCGCCAGTACGTACGTGCCGGCGACGACGCTGTAATTGACGGCGACCTGCTGCTCACCAAGATGACCCTCCAGTACAAGGACGGTGCTCATGTGGGTTACGCAGTGTGGCCTTACGGGTTCTTCGGACAAGCCGGCGTCTCGGGCGCATACATCACTGAGCGGTACTATCGCGACGATGCTTACGACCTTGGCACCGATTGGTTCTACTCCAATGCCCCTGAGTTCCACGACGGACACATGACGATTGACATTGGCGGTGACACTGAGGACCTCGTACTGCTGTTGCAGAATAGTATGCCATACCAGTGCTACATCGAGAGCCTGGAATGGGAAGGCTTCTTCACTAAACGCTCGCGGAGCATCTAATGAGGACAGAGGTTGTGCGGGCCACGTTTCAGCATTGTCTGGACATGGCCCCCAACCTGCGCCAAGTGGACCGAGATGAGGTAATGGCGAGTTCGGGCGATGAGCCCCTCTCGTCCCTCATCTCGTCCGTCCATTTCTCTGATTACGACATGTGCTGGACCGGGCTCTCCGAAGGGGAACCGGTGTGTATGTTCGGTGCAGTCGAAATGGCGCAGGAGGGAACAGGAGCAATCTGGATGTTGGGCACTGACGGGCTCTACAGAATCCAGAAGACGTTCCTTAAGGAGGCGCGGAAGCACGTGACAATCATGCACACTCGCTACCGCCGGCTAGTCAATCTAGTCGATGCACGAAACGAAGTAACACTACGTTGGCTGCGCTGGTTGGGATTCAACACCGACAAGGTAATCCCTAAAGCAGGCGTTGCCCAAATCCCTTTTATATACGTTGAGAGTAACCATGTGTAATCCAGTACTTGTTGCCATGGCGGCGATGCAAGGCTTGTCCGTTGCCTCAGAGCAAATGGCAGCCAACGCACAGGCGGGTGCTATCGAGAAGAGCCTCGACATCAACACCGAGAACAAAGCAGCCGTTGCCTCTCAGCGAATGAACAACCGCCGCCGCCAGAACCGCCGAGACCGTGCGGCTCAGTTGAATGCTCAATTTCACACAGGCATTCGAGCCGATACAGGCTCCGCTGTTCATCAGCAGCAGCAGATTCAGTTCCGCTCTTCTGAGGAAGTATCCACTATCGACTCCAACTTCAAGCGAGGGCTGGAGGCTGATGTAGCTCAGGCTCGTGCGCAGGTTGCCGGCTTAGGCGTATCTCCCCTACAGGCTGCGGCCCGTATTGGCGGGACCGTGCTGAGTGGAATGGCTGCTCAAGGAATCACCGGAGCTGCCAGCACTAACGCTCTGGACGGCGTTGGTGAGATTGCAGACATCGGGTCCATCCGCGACCTCCCCAACTCAGGAGTGCGATTAGGCTAATGGCTATCAACCGCGAAGAACTCGCTCGGCTCCTTGGGGGCACCTCCCGCGCCAAGAAGGCCAAAACCAAGAAGCGGAATGTGAACGTAACGGCGGCCCCTCAGGTGCAAGTAACGGCACCTCAGGTGAACCTTGCGCCCGATACGTCTGCCGCTAAAACCGCGGATGCCCTCGCGAGTTTCGCAGAGGGTGGTGTCGATATTCTCGATGCCCGCGACAAGAAGCAGAAGGCCGAGAACTACGACCAAGGCAAGCTCGACTTCCAGATGGGTGCCGTTGACCGGCTCCGCCTGACCCAGGATAAGGAGTACCGCACCGGTGTCGAGGAGCTCGAGGTTGTCAATGAATGGCGCGATGCGAAGTTCGACATCGAGCGCCGGATGCATGAAGCCTTCCCCGACTTGGCTAACGCTGACCCCCAACAGGTGGATGCGTGGCTCAACCAGCAGTATCGTCAGTTTGACGGGGTTACCCCCGAGCAGGCGGCGTTGCTGGCACCGGAGCTTGAACTCTTCCGTGAGGAAGTTAGCCAGACTCTCTTTGATGAAGCCCTTGCGGCTGACCATGCGAACACGCTGAGTCAGATTCAGCAGAACTTCAATGGCGAGATGGGTGAAGCGGCGGACCCCGCGCAGTTCCTCGATGCCTTCCTCGGTGTACATGAGGACCTCAAGGAGGTTCCGTGGCTCACCGGCGCGGAGATTAACGAGAAGCTGTTCGACTTCGTACACGCTCGTGGCATTCAGGACGGTGTCGATTACTGGACGCTGTTCCCTCAGTCCTACGCAGACGGGACGCCTTCCATCATCAACGGCACACCCGAGATGATTCAGCAGATTGTCAGCAGCCGCCAGCAGATTGCAGGCATTGCCGCCGGCAGGGCCGCCGAGATTGACGACGCCAACAAAGAGGCCGCTCGCTTGACGGGCATGGCCGCTGTGTTGTCTGGCTCTCTCGGGACCGAGGCCGGTATGCGGTCTGCCTACACTCACATCATGAAGCTCTCGCAGAACCCCAGCGTGAACCCTTCGGACATCACTACGCTCATGAACTACGTTCAAGGCCAGCTCAAGTTTGGCGAAGAGCGTTCAGTGGACTTCGATTACTCCACGCAGGTGCGTCTCCTCGCTCACATGGGCATCGTCCCGGTGTTTGAAGAGGACGGCGTGACGCCTGTGCTAGGCGAAGACGGCCAGCCGGTATTACGCGACATGACTTACCTTGACGTACTCAACATGAGTTCGGACCCTCGTATGGGTCAAGGTAAGGCTAACCGTAACGAGACCTCGACCGTCGCTGAGATTCTCGAGCAGACCTTACAGAAGACCAGCCGCGAAGTGGCCGGCCATGTGGGCCAGCTCCGTCGTCAGATTACCCGCCGGTACACCAAGGTGGACCAGATGGGTATGCCGACTGATTATGGTACGCCATCGGCTGGTATCGCACTGGCTGCACTGGAAGAGCTCAACGACCGCCTCACTCCTGAAATGAAGCGAGGTGATGTTGATGCTCTGTACCGCGAGATTATCTCTAAGTACGACACCGAGGCAGACGCTGCCGGCGTATCGACCACCGGTCAACACGCCCGTAATGCTCAGGCCAACATCGAGAAGAGAGAGATTGCGGCTGAACTCGAGCAGGCCCGTAGGGACCTCGAAGAGCTCCAAGCTGAGATGCGAGCAAGCGGCGAAGCTGGCTACTACTATCAACAAGTCTCACAACAGGTGAACTAATATGGCTGAACCTCAACAGAGTGAGGAGTTTCTCTCAGGTGCACTTACTGCCCAGCAGAAAGTAGACCTGCTCGAGCAACGGTTGAGTAACGCTGAAACGAAACAGGAAGTATACCGGCAGGTCACTGCGACCATCGAGGCTCAAGAGCAAAAGAACCTCGAGGAGGAAGCCGGTGTAGGTTTCTGGGGCGGAACGAAGGACGTCCTTATTGATGCCCCTATCAGGGGTGCCGTCAATTCGGTAACCGAGTTTGGTATCGCCTACCTGGATTTCGCCAGTGCGTACGCTAAGTACGAGGCGATGAGCAACCCGCACATTCAGAAACAGTACCTCGACAGCGGCCTAACCCAAGCCGACCTCGAGGCTGACGCTGCTCAGGCATCCGAAGACTTCTCGAAGGTCAACGATGTAATCCGCGGTACGGTGCAGGACTTCACGCCCGACGTCGATACAACTGGCGGCAAGGTAGTGGAAGGCATCACGCAGTTCGCGCTACCGTTCATGAAGATTGTCAAACCTCTTCGGACGGTCAATGCACTACGAGGCTCTCTCTCGAACCGGGTGCTGCAGGATACGGTGGCCTCAGCCATTGTGTCCTCCACCTTCTTCAATCCCAACGACCCCAACTTGGCTAACTTCGCGTCTAACTTTGTGGACAAGGAGAGCCCTGCGTACGAGCACGTGCTCCAGTATCTGGAAGCAGACCCCGACGACCCTGACGCGCTGAACCGCCTGCGTAACGGTACGGTCGATATGATTATCGGCCCCTTCTTTGACCTGTTCATCGAAGGTATCCGGCTGGGTAAGGCTACGCTGGTACGTCGCTGGGAGTCCAAGCTGGACGAAGCAGCAGAAGCGAGTAACGCAATCAACCTGCGCGAAGGTGCTGAGGAGGGTACTGGCAGTGGTGCCTCAAAAGCCGAGGAAGCAGACGCTGACGGTGTCGCCGTTAAGCCTGAAGGCGAATCAGCCGAGGGTGGCCTGAAGTTCCGTCGAGCTGGTAAGTCCGACGAGGCTGCGCCGGCGCGTGACGGTGACGAACCCGAGCCGCCCAAGAGCCCCGAACGGGAACCCGAAGGCGACCGCATGAACCCCCGCTCACCCGACGAGCCCGCTGCGAACCGTACGGCAGATTGGGAGCAACAGCGGAGCAACCGCCGGCACACCACCCGCACCATCGTGCAGGAATCCATCAGTTCAGTTGACAAGCAGAAGCTCATCGACGTCGTCATGAACGGCGGCAAGGGAGCCGAGAAGCTGAGTCTGGACATCTTCAACTGGGAAAAAATCGACACGGATTCGTTTGAGAATCCCGACGACCTCGAGCAATTCCTGGCTGGGTTCCAAGATGTGGTGGCGGACATTCTCTCCGACATGCCCCGAGACGGTGTGCAGACGGAAGAGATGACGCGGCGTATTGCTGAGTCCATTGGCTTCAGCGCCGAGGAAGTTGCGAAGTACGCAGCCGACACGGCAGCCAACGGCGGCCTTGCAGCTCGTGCGTTCGCCGCACAGCAGGCCCTCGTTTCTTCCGCCAAGCGCACCATGAAGCTCATCGAGGACGCCAAGAAGGACGGCGGTAACGCTGAGAAGCAGGTACGTGCACACCAAGCTATCGAGCTCCACGCAGGGCTAATGGCTCAGGTGAAGCGAGGTCAGCGCGAGGTTGCTCGTGCCCTCAATGCCCACAAGTACATGCGAGATGCAGCCGGTGAGAGCTTCGATGAGTTCAACCAAATCATCCGCACCATCGGTAAGCACGGTGACTCCAAGCGAGTCTTCGACGACATCCTGTCGAACACCGACAACCTCGCTGCGTTCAACCTCCGCATCAAGCGGACGGCTGGCCGGCGGGCATCGGACATCGCCATGGAGGTTGCCCTTATGGGCCTCCTGTCGAGTCCTGCGACTCAGGTTGTCAACCTTGCATCGAACGCAGTGATGCCTGTACTCCACGCTGTGGAGGATACACTGGCTTCTGCTATCGGTAAGGGCCGCACCATGCTCGGCATGGGGCAGGCGGAGCGCATCTACCTGCGTCAGGCTGGCTACAAGTGGACCGGCATGGCATCGAAGTTCTGGCTGGCTACCATCAACGCTGCGAAAGCGGCTGCGCGTGGTGAGCCCATCACGGACTTCAAGGCCAAGGCTGAAATCTCCACCCGTAAAGCTATCGAAGCGGACGCTGTCTCGGACCTGACGAACGGTGTTGTGGTTGTCCCTAACGACTCTTGGCTGGGTAAGACCATCAACGTCGTTGGTGAAATCAACCGCTTACCGGGACGGGCCCTTGTGACGGGTGACGAGTTCTTCAAGACCATCCTGAAGCACTCCGAGCTCGAAGCTCTGGCATATAGCAAGGCTCGCACCGAAGCTGACATGCTGGGACTGACGGGCAAGAAGCGCCGGAAGTACATCAAGAAGTGGCAGAAGCGGCACTACGAAGAGCCAACGATTGAGATGGAGCAGGACGCTATCGACATGGCCCGCCGCGGTACCTTTCAGGAGGTTCCGCAGACAGGCTTCGGCGCTCAAGTGGAGCGTATGCTCAACTACAGCCCTATCGTCAAGCTGCTTATCTCGCCGTTCGTTCGTACACCCCTGAACATCTTGCGTCAGGGATTCGTTGAACGTACTCCGCTGGCTATCGCTACTCGTAAGTGGCGGCAAGACATCGCAAAGGGCGGTATCGAGGGTGACCGAGCAATCGCTCGCATGACCATCGGAACCGGTATGGTGCTGTCTGCCTACGCACTGACCGACCCCGACAACTCAGGGCCGGACAAGTACTTCGAGGTGGTGGGTAAGCAGGACTACCGGATGTCTGGGCGCATCGAAGGTGTGCCGGACTACTCCATCCGCATTGGCGAGAAGTGGTATCAGTTCAACCGCTTCGACCCGCTCGGCTCATGGCTGGGCTTTGCGGCTGACGTACGTCACGTAATGGCAGCTCGAGACCCGCACGACCCGACATCAGAAGGTGAGGTGGAGAACTTCCTTAAGGCCAGCCTGTATGGCTTCATGAATAACTCCCTGAACAAGGTGTTCCTGAAGTCGTTCTATGACCTTATCGAGACCACGAAGGTCCTGATGGACGGCAACGCCAACGCGGCTGAACGTGCCGGCGATAAGTTCATTGCTGACCAACTGTTGAAGCTCACCCCGTTCAGCTCGCTGCAGCGTGGTATCTCTAACGAAGGTGGCCTTGAGCAGGTAGCCAAGAAAGCTGTCAACCGCATCACCGACACAGCGTGGCGTGTGGAAGCATTCGACGTATCTGACCCTGACCTTGTCAATCGCGAGGCTTGGGAGTGGCAGGAACGGCTGGGCAATGTGATTGTCTTCGGCATTCCGGGCATCGACCTCATCCCTGACCGCAAGGACTTAGCTGTCCGGCGGGACTACTTGGGCCGCGAGGTTACCCCTGAGTACAACGAGAACTATCTCATCAACCCCTTCCGTGCCAAGCCGGACTCTGACGACCCCCTCGAGGTGGAACTGTCCCTGCTGTCATTCACCATGGACCCTCTCGATAAGACGTTAGGGAACGGTAAGGTGCCGCTCACGGCTCAACAGTATTCCGACTACAAGTACTTCATCGGCCAGAAGCGTTATCCAGGTTTGGGTAACAAGAATCTGGAGGAGTACCTGCGGGAGTACATCGAGAGCCCTGAGTACAAGGAAATGCCAACCGACGCACTGCGTGGTGAAGCTATCAAGGAAATCTGGGGCGGCGTCAAGAACGGCGTAGCCAAGCGTGAGCTGCTTCGTAAGTACCCCGACCTGTTCACCGACGAGGTTGTCTACGACCGTTACGAGCTCAGTCAGAGACTCGGTCAGGACCTCTCGGCTACCCAGCAGGAGCTCGAGGCACTGCGGAAGTTCATCTCTCAGTAAACCCTCGGGGGCCTTCGGGCCCTCGGGGACTCCCTAGGAAACCTCACCCATTTGGATTAAACATGCCCTTGTCCTTAACAGCAGACGCGCTTCAAACCGCTGTCATTAAAGGGTTGGCCCTCGCCTGCGTTGTCGGCGGCGGTACAACCGTTGCGGGTAACACCGCGGCAATCATGATGATGAAGAAGGACCTCGAAGTGATTCGATGCGCCGTCTTCAAAGATAACGACCACGACAAGTTGGAGTGTATCGCCAATGAGCAAAGCCACTAGCACTGAGCTCGACGACCTCCACGGTCTACAGGCCGAGGCCCTCAAAGAGGAGCTGAGGCGACAGAAGGAATCCGGCGAGGGAATCTCCCCAGCCCTACTCGCACAAGTAAACAAGTTTCTGAAGGACAACGGCATCGACCGTCCTAAGGCAGAGGGCAACGGCCCTGACCTGCTGAACGACGAGCTCGAGGAGCTTGAGTTCGACGAGACAGTAGTTCAATTCGACCAAACAGGAAATTCATAATGACGGTCCATACAAATGCAGCGGGCACTAAGACCGTTGACCCCCGATTCAAGAGCCGCCTCCGCGAAGGCATTCAGAAGGTACTGAAACCCGAAGCCGAGCATTGGATGAACGGCTGGATTGAGTCCAATGACGTCGTTCAGGGCCACATTGGCTGGAACGTAATGGCCTCGTGTAACGGCGACGTAATCGTTGAAGACGGCGGAGGCCAGAGCTCTTACGGTGAGGACTTCACCGGGGATACCATCATCAACCTGAGCACCATTGCCCGCTACTACTTCCGTTACGCCCTGATGAAGCTCGTGGAAGACGGCGACATTGCCAGCTACTCGACTACTGTCGAGAGCATCCTGAGCACCGGCGGGACCCAGATGGGCGGCCTTACGATTGACCACCTGCTGTCCGGCACTGCCGGCTGGTCTCCGTTCGACGCGTCCCTGTGGGACCTTGGGGACTCATGGTTCAACACGCAGTACACCAAGCAGGACCGCATTGACCTCTTCAAGGACCTTGCGCCGCTGTCCACGCACGGCGACATCGCGTACTACGCCGATGGTAACCGCGTTAACGATTGGGTAATAGCCCATGTCATCGAAGCGGTCACCGGCCAGGATTGGCAGGACGCCATTCAGGACGTAGTACTGACCCCGCTAGGCCTCACGGACACCTACCCGACGTACGCTCACGCTCGTCAGGCGGGCCGCGCCGTCCACCAGCTCGGTCAGGGCGAACTGACCGGCGGTGCAGGAGACCCCCGCGTTCCCTTAGGGTACGTCGAGGGCATCACGCGTGGCACCTACTCGCTGGACGTCGATTACGGCATCCGAGGCATGTATGGCTCAATCCGCGACCTGCACAAGCTGTTCCGCGCCGGCGTGGTTCTGAATGCCACAAAATGGGGCACGGACTTCCGCGGTGAGGGCAACTACACCAACACCGCGGGCTGCGGCTTGTTCTATCTGGGCAACCTGCAGGGCGTATCGCCGGCGGTGCCAAACCAGACGACGTACATCAACGACGGCAACCTCGGTGGGCGGCTTATCTACTGCCCGACGCAGGATGTATTCGTCACGCTGTTGGAAGCGGGCTTCACGGAGACCGCGGACCTCAACGAAGAGACCATCCAGCGTGTCGTGGGTCAGGCCATCACCGGTGAGCAGTTCACCGAGGCTTCCTACATGACGGATGGAGTCTACACAGGCTAATCCCCTCAGAGCTCCTCTGTGGCCCTCTACGGGCCGCAGGGGGGTACCCTGTGGGTTGGCCTCAGTGGCCCCCTAATATCCCCATATGCGTACACTGAGGAGGAATTTGTGCCCATATATGCATACAAGTGCCCCAACGGGCACCGATTCGACGCCCTGATGCCCCTGGATAAGCGGAATGACCCTCAGGTCTGTCAGGAATGCGGCAAGGTTGCCGAGCGGCAGCTCACATCCGTGCCGACCACCTTCAAATTCGCAGACGAGAAGTACAAGGGCCACGCTGACCCTGCCTATCTGGCGGTTCTGGCGTTCATCTCGTTGTTTTTCTTCTGGTTAGCAGCGAATGGCGGCTAAGTACCCCTCGTGGGTCGTCGAGAAATCCCACAAGCGGATGTACGACGACTTCCGGTACTTCCTTTACTTCATCTGGAAGGAGCTTGGACTCCCTCCGCCCACCGAAGTCCAGTATGACATCGCCCTGTACCTCCAAACGGGGGACCGGCGCATCATCATCGAGGCTTTCCGTGGTGTAGGGAAGAGCTGGATTACCGCAGCCTTCGCTTTGTGGCTGCTGTGGCGCGACCCGCAGCACAAGATTGAGGTCGTGTCTGCCGCCAAAGAGCGAGCCGACGCATTCTCCATCTTCGTCAAGGCTCTCATCGTGGAAATCCCCATGCTGAAGTTCCTTGAGCCACGTACGGACCAACGAACGTCCAACTTGGCCTTCGATGTAGCGCCGGCGAAGCCCGACCAGAGCCCCTCGGTGAAATCCGTGGGCATCAACGGGCAGCTTACGGGCTCCCGCGCCGACACAATCATCGCGGATGACATCGAAGTACCGAAGAACTCGGGCACGGAGACGCAACGCTACAAGATTTCGGAGGCCGTGAAGGAATTTGACGCGGTCCTGAAGCCCAATGGGCGGGTGATTTACCTTGGTACACCGCAGGTTGCGGAGTCCTTGTACCCCCGATTGGAGTCTCGTGGCTATGTGCCCCGCATCTGGCCCTCTCGGTACCCCGAGGACCCCTCGGTCTACCGCGGGTTCCTCGCTCCGATGCTCCAGAAGAAGCTCGACGGGGACCCGAGTATCGTCGGGAAGCCCACTGACCCTGTCCGGTTCGACGACTTGGACCTACAGGAGCGCGAGGCATCGTATGGACGCAGTGGTTTTGCCCTGCAGTTCCAGCTTGATACCTCCCTCAGTGACGCCAACAAGTACCCGCTGAAGCTGAAAGACCTCATCGTGATGGATACCGGGAAGACCAACTTCCCTGTCCAGCTCGAGTGGGCCGGCGGACGCAAGCAGCGCCTCGAGGACATCGAGAACCTCGGGCTCAACGGCGATTGCCTGCATGAGCCCATGTACATCTCCGAAGAGTACGCCGGCTACACCGGTTCGCTCATGGTCATCGACCCCTCCGGTCGAGGTAAGGATGAAACGTCCTACTGCGTGACCAAGATGTCGAAGGGCATGATTGTCTGCCGGCGCTCAGGCGGCCTGAAAGGCGGCTACGATGACACCACCCTCAAGGCCCTTGCGGTCATCGCGAGGGACGAAGGTGTCAGCTTAGTGCGCATCGAGGACAACTTCGGTGACGGCATGTTCATCGAGCTGTTCAAGCCGGTACTCCGCAAATACCACAGATGCACCGTGGAGCCCTACAAGGTCTCCGGCCAGAAGGAGGCGCGTATCATCGCCGCCCTCGAGCCCACGATGAACCAGCACCGTCTGGTCATCGACCGGAGCATCATGGAGGAGGACGTACGTCAGGCCAAGGAGTGCTCCGAAGAGGGAGCCCACAGTGCCCTCTTCTACACCCTGAGCTACCAGCTCACCCACATCACCAACGACCGCGGTTGCCTCAATCATGACGACCGCATCGACGCTCTCGCTGAGTCGGTGAAGTACTGGAATGAGCAGGTAGGGCTTGACATCACTGCCCAGGAGGAGGCCCACATGGACAAGCTGCGGGAGGAAGACTTCCGTGACTTCATGAAGAGCTGCAAAGCTCTGGGCGGCAGGGTCCGCAAGAACAAGAACTGGATGGGCAAGGCCCGCCGGTAACTTCTTGATTCTTGCGTAGGGCCCACCCTAGGAGAGCGAGATACCTCTAAAGAGACACCTAAGGGGAACCCTAAGGGGGAACCTTAGGAGCTCTTTAGGGGGACTCTCGATTCCCTGCTTACTGCTGAACTACTACTGACTACCAGAATGGGAGTTACCTATGTATGCATTCATCATGGGTATACACCTATGGTGGGCTGTACCCGAGATGCCCCCTGCGAGTATCGCTGGGTATTGTGTGTACCGCAGGGATGCCTCTCAGGGCTCTCTGGACTACCTCAGGTACGACTGTGTGTCGGCCCCTGAGAGGTCCTATACGCTGCCGGCAGACTACACCAACTTCTGCTGGAAGGTGTCCACCGTGGAACTCTCGCCGGCACTGCCAGAGTCTGAGTTGTCTCACGCGGTGTGCCCCGGAGAGACCATGTGTCATCAGTAGGAGAACCTAATGGCTCACGCTAAGGACGGGGTGAGAGCCCCCGAGTGGTGGAAGCACCTCCGCAAGTTCAACAAGAGGGCGTACCACAAGAAGGCTAGGAAGAGCTGCAAGGGGGCCCTGAGGGGGACCCAAATATTTGACCGGAATTTCTGACAGGTGAACCGCCTCTCTCTCCGGCACTTTTTCCCCCATGGCCTCACGCCGCAACTGAGCGGGACGGGGCCCCTTTCTGGCACGAACGGCGCACACGCAGCGCCAAGCGGGGCCCTTCAAGGGATTGCGGAACCGTTGCGGGGGCCGCATGGGGCCTAGAGGGGCCGCAAGGGGCCGCCGCCATGGGTGGCCGTCCGTGAGTGTGTACCTGTTTCGACAGACTCCGGCGGGGCCTCTTAAGGGGCCCTTTCCGGCTCCGCTCCGGCTCACTGGCGGGGCCCGCTCCGGCTGCGGTCCGGCGGGGCTCCGGCGGGGCTCCGGCGGGGCTCCGGCGGGGCTCGGTTCGGTGCCACTATAAGAGCAGCCCAAAAGGGCCCGCGGTGGGCCCGCTCCGGCCCTGTTGGTTTTCGCGTTGTTTTCACACCATGCAAATCGCCTGAAACCCGCCAGGGGCCTACGTTTCAGCCGTTTTGGGTCTCGTTAAAACGCTGTTATAGCACCACTGCAAATCGCCTGAAAGGCCCGCCCGGTAAGGCTTTCAGCCGTTTTGCGTACCACGCAACAGCGCCGTTTAACGCACTGCTGACGCGCTGAGAGCCTTACGGGGCCTACGTTTCAGCAGTTCACTACCTGCAAACATAGCAGAACAGCCCAAAACGGCCCAAAAAGGGCCCAATTGGTTATTTTTTGACCAGCAAAACTGCGGAAATCGTCCCGCTAGTGGGCCCTTTTGGGCCTATCGGCCAATTTTTTTGCATCCGTAAGCTGCTGTTTCTAGGGGACTTTGTAAAAAAGTTTGAAAATATCGCCCGAATTGCTTGCACTCGCGGGAAATATCCTTACATTGCTCACCAACGGCGGCGGCCACGAAACAGCGCGACCAAGGGGACAGCCCAAGGCGATGCAAGAGTTTCGGAACCGCTCACCGTGAGGGGCTCATAAGCCGGACCCAAGTCCGCTGAGAATCTCGCTCCGGCTTCGTAGGCCGGACCAAGGCCACCGGACCGACAGACGGTGAGTCTCAGACCAGCTACCAGCGATTGAGCTTTGGACCGCAGCCAGTAGGGCCGCGGCGCTGAGGGATTGCAAGGGGCTGGCGTGACAATCTCAGAATCCGAGCCCGAAACACACCAATGACGGGCCGCACATGGCAGGGGCCGAGTGTGATTCTGAGGGAACCCGTCAGCTAGGCATGGCCGAGCCTTGCATGAATACCAGCGCAGGAAATCCATTTAGGTACTGAGTCAACTAAAACGGCGACAAGCTACCGCCTCGCGTGGTTCTGCGTGGGCTGAGAGGTCCGCGGTCTGCCCTGAGTGACAGTCAGGGCAACGGGAGGCGGTGGCTTGGTAGTGGTCCTGTACTGAGGGGCCACCACCAAGCTAATTCTGGCTTGATTTCGAGAGGTGCTAACTCATGAAAATGTTTGTAATTGAAGGCCATGTGACCTACCGCGGCGTTGTGCGGAAGGTTCGCGATTTCGTTGATGCACGTAACCGCCGCGATGCACTGAGCAAAGCGGTTGACGCAATGGCAGCCATGGGCATCCGGCCCGAGGCTGTACTGAGTCTGGAGGCGCACACCAATGGCTAAACGCAAAGCATGGACTCGCGACGAAAACGTCGCACTGGTTGGCCTGTACAGCGCGATGCTGAACGAAGTGCTGGCAGGCCGTAAGTACAACAAGGCGGCGATGATTCGGGTGGCTCAGGCGGGCTCCCTGAGTGACCGCAGCCGCGGCAGCATCGAGGCCAAACTGATGAACCTGACGGCGGTATATCGTGACCTTGGTCAGGCGTACACCATGGAGCATCACGGCTACAAGGCCCTGAGCGGCTACCAAAAGGGGCTCCGCGAGGTTGCGGAGGCCTTCATCTATGACGCAGTTAAACAGGCCAACGCGGCCTAGTGGCTCAATTAGGGCCCCTGAGTTACCGGCGGGGGCCCTTGTGGATTCACTACCATTCACGAGAGGTGCTAACAATGGCGAATGGAATTGAGGTATGGCGGGGCCCTTCCCGCCTCGACGGGGAGCCTATCGTGGTCATTGCGACCGGCGTAAAGGGCTCAAGCAAAAACGCCAAGACGGGCGGCATGGTGCAGACCTACATCCTGCGGCAGGACATTGCGCCGCACGAGGCAGTAAAGGTTGGCGCGGATGCCAGCATCTGCGGCGACTGCAAACACCGCGGCGACGGGACCGGCAAGGGCCGCACGTGCTATGTGACGGTTTTCCAGGGGCCGCTCAGTACGTGGAAGGCGTGGACCCGCGGGGCCTACCCGATAGCCTCACACGGTGAAGCCCGCCGCACCATGGCCGGCAAGCGTGTACGGCTTGGGACCTACGGGGACCCTGCGGCGGTGCCGCTTGAGGTATGGGAGTCTCTTCTGGTCGATGCCTTAGGCTGGACCGGATACACCCACCAGTGGCAGAATCCCACGAATGCAGAGTATGCCGACTACCTCATGGCCTCCGCGGATACACCAGAAGAGGCCCGCGAAGCATGGGCCGAGGGCTGGCGCACGTTCCGAGTGTCGATGCCGCTGCACGATGCCCGAATGAGCGGCGAGGCTGTCTGCCCTGCATCCGAAGAGGCCGGTAAGAAACTGCAATGTGCGGACTGCATGGCGTGTCACGGCACGGCATTAGGCCGCCGAGGCTCTATCACCATCAGGGCGCACGGCAGCAGCGCCGTCATGAAAAACGTAAGAGAGAGGTACGCAGCATGAACACCGAAGAAATCTACGCAGACACCGCAGACCGCCGCAAGTTTAACGGGCTGCCTCGTATGGACTTCACACTCGAACCGCGGCCCTTGGAGGATGGAACCTTAGTCCGCCCTCGGGTCAAGTTCGACACTCTGGAGGGCGTGAATCAGGCGCCCTACTTAAGCATAACCTGCGACCTGCTGGAGCAACGCGGGAGCCGGTTCGTTGACGTAGGCGGAGGTGCAGCCCATGAAGCTCTCGCTGAGGCGTTCCCCGAGCTTGCGCCATTCATCAAGTGGCACCTAGTCAGCGCCGAAGAGCCCCTTCACTACATCGCGAACACCATGTACTGGACTGAGCGAGCCATCAAGGGCACCTGTAGGTATGACGGGGAGCTATCCGAGCGGGACCGCGAGACTGCCGCCAAACACGCAGCGAGCACCGCTATCTGGTCCCAGCTAGGCGAGTACATCGCCATGGCGCGGGCCAATGGCCTTGATTGGTCAGTGGCGGGGCCTCGGCTCGAAGAGGCTCTGAATCTGAGACTGCCCGCCCTGATGAGGGCTTTTAGGGAAGACCTGGAAAAGCTGGCCTCGATGAAGGCCGAGGAGGTGACTGCATGAGTAACAACGAATGGAAACTGGACAGAGAGCTATGCCAAATGGCCGCCCACTGCATCATGGAGGGCTTCGAGTGGGAAGCCACTAAGGAAGGCGGCGACTACTGGTACGAGGTATACAGCAAGCTCGAAGAGCTCGCCGAGGAGGAGGACTAATGGAAATCTACTGCGGAACATTCGAGGAGTGGACGCGAACGTGTGCCGCTCTGGTACGGGAAGGCGTGACGTTCAAAGCCTACACCGAGGACAGCAACAGGCACCACGCCTACTACATCGAGCTCACCGGAGGGTACTAGCATGAAACAGCATCCGAGAAACCAGCAACGGGCCGAGCGAGCCCGCGCCGCCTTGGGCACGTACATCGGCACGGACTTGCCTGATTCCTGCCACCTTCAGGACCTCTTGACGGACCTCATGCACCTGCTGGATGCGGAGCCCGAATATCTGCACGGTCAGCTAACCAAGGGGTGCCTGTATGCAAAGGCGAGCGTCAACTATCACTACGAATTGGAAGAGCCAGAAGGATGAAACGCACCGGCTGGGCCCGCTCATGCCGGACTCACCGAGACCGGACGAAATACCACCGCCCTGATGGAGGGAAACACATGGACGACCTTGACAAACTGCACGACGCCAACGATGTGCTCGACGAGCTGCATCCGCGGTGCCCCAACTGCGACGGGCGGGAAACCTACCGCCGCCCTGACAGCACCATCACCTGCTACGACTGCGGTCGTAACTATCCTGAAGACTACGAGCCGGAGGGCTAACCTGTGTGCGGACGAACAACCATCACCTGCAAGGTGATGCACGACAGCGAGTACTTTCTTGCGGTGAACCCTACGCAGGAGGACCTGCGCGAGGTGGAGCCCGAGAACTTTGACGGCGTACTGCTCGGCGCATACATCGTGCTGATGGGCGGAGCGGTGCAGTGTCTCGCATCCTTCGACTCCCTTGAGGATGCCCTTGAGTGGCTTGACGACTAACAACCAGACAACGAGAGGTGCTAACCATGAAAGTCTTTGTCTACTACAACCTGCACAAATCCTGCTGGTCCGTGAGGGCCAGTGACGGCCCCCTCAAGGGCAAGGTGATTGCCCATGCGGGCAGCGTGTTCTTGCGTGATGCCACCTTCAAGGTCAGCGAGGCTGGCCGGCAGCGGGTGCTGAAGGAGCAGCGCAAGAACGTACACGCCGGTGTCGAGGGCGAACTGATGGGCCTATATGAAATCCAGAAGCTCCGCTACGAGTTCGAGGTACCGCAGAGCTTCATGCTCTACGCCACCAACGAGGAGTACGGGCGGGGCTACGTCAGCTACAACCCCTACCGCGGCCCGCACTTCTACCAGAAGGGCCGGGACCTGGATGTACACAAGGCGGACCTCGTGAACCTGCGCACTGACCGGCGCGTGTACGCTCGACACATCACCTACCACCCCAAGTACGCTGCTGCCTAAACGTACCCACAACTAGGAGATACCCACATGAGTGACGCTATCACTTACGGCTCGGTGTGCTCAGGCATCGAGGCTGCCACCGTGGCATGGGACCCGCTCGGGTTCAAGCCGCAGTGGTTCAGCGAGATTGAGAAGTTCCCTTCCGCCCTGCTTGAGCAGCGGTACCCACACGTTCCCAACCTCGGGGACATGACGGAGATTAAAAATGACGCACGATTCACAACTCGACCTCTTGACCTGCTCGTCGGAGGCACACCATGCCAAGCCTTCAGTGTCGGAGGATTCCGCAAGGGGCTGGCTGACCCGCGTGGCAACTTGGCCCTCGAGTACCTCGCACTTGCTGATATGGCTCGGCCTCGATGGGTCGTGTGGGAAAACGTCGCCGGAGTCCTTGACTCCAACGGAGGACGGGACTTTGGTTCCTTCCTCGGGGCGCTGGGGAAGCTCGGGTATGGGTGGAGTTACAGGGTGCTGGACTCTCAGTACTTCGGAGTCGCCCAGCGACGTCGTCGGGTGTTCGTTGTCGGACATCTTGGAACGTGGGCCCCTGCCGCCGGAGTTCTCTTTGACGGAGCGGGCGCTAAGGGGACATCTCCGCCGGTCCCTACGCTTAACCCAACAGGTGCGAGATTTTTTATGCCAGGAAATCGAGCGCGTGACCACGAGTGGCCCGAGACGTTAGCCGCACGTGACTACAAGGACCCGCAGGTCGTCATCAACGAGGGCACCATCCGCCGCCTGACTCCGGTCGAGTACGAGCGGCTGCAAGGATTCCCCGACGACTACACCCGCATCAACTGGCGGGGCCGAGGGGAGGACAAGTGCCCCAACGGTCCCCGCTACAAGGCGCTGGGTAACTCAATGGCTGTCCCCGTCATGCGGTGGATAGGCGAACGCATCAAAACCACGGACGCAATTCTCAAGGAGCAAGGTCATGGACGCACCGCGTTATCTGCTTAGCGAAGTACCCAACAACGACGAGGGCAAGGCCTTCATCAAGACACTGCGGCAGCACCTGAACAAGGACCGCTACCGCATCCGACTGAGGGGCAACGCTCCGCCCAAGGGGGAGTGGCGCAAGTACACCTACGGGGTGCCGCTGTACGCAGCGACGAAGCTCCGTGTGTACGTGGAAGAAATCAAGAAAGGAGGACGGTCATGACTGTCGAAGTAATCAAGAAGTTCCGAGTGCTGGCGCTGGGTGAGGTGGTCCAGAAAGGCGACCAAATCTACTGCCCCAACCAGTGCAAGTACAGGTCGGCTGACGATTGGGCCGGCCAGACACACACCGACACGAGCGGATGGATTCAGTTCATCCGCCCAATTCCTGGAGAAGCAGCATGAACAACCACATGGGACCGCAGGGGTACCCGACGACAAACTCCCTGTACCTGTTCAACACCCGTCACCTGCTCGAGATGTGCCCGCTGCGTGAGCAGCAGGAGTGGGAGCTGCGAGGCTTCTGGTCCGAGCGGGAAAACCAACTGACCATCAAGAGGAGCAAGCGATGATTACGTACTCACTGAAGCGCACTAAGAAATCCGAATGGTTTCCCTACCTCGAAAATGGGATGGACAGATTCGAGTCGCCCGACAAGTCCATCTCTATATGCAGAGCTGGGCTGCGAAGGTACATCGAGCTGCCTACGTACGCCAAAGAGGTCAGCATCCACTTCGTCAAGAGGCGTAACAACTACACCTTCGAGTTCGAGCCGGCTGGATACAAGACAGGGCGTCTTGTTGAGTATCCCCGTTTGGCACTTACAGTCTCATTCGAGAAGACGCTGTTCTCCCTGTACAGGCAAGGCTACCGCCACTTTTACTTCACGGTGGGGGCATAGCCATGGACGACGACAAGTGGCTGTTCGCCAAGTGCATCGGCGTGGTGCTCGTCTGGCTCGCCTTCATCGGCTGGCTGTCGTACGCATCGGCGTCCTCTCGTCCACTCAAGGAACCCGAGCCGCTCGCGCAGTGCCACTGCGTGACCATCGAGTGCCAAGTGTGCCCTGACCCTGACACCACGGTGGACCTGAGGTGGTGCGAGGCACGGCAGTACGCATACAACTGGAACGGAAAGGAGTGGGCGCTATGACCCAACAGTACCGCGTCAACCTGACGCTTGAAGAGATACAACAACTCGACGACCTGCTGCGCTACGAGGAAAAGATACGCGGCAAGTTTGGACGAGTCCGCCGTGAACTGAGGGCTGCCGAGGACGTAGCCCTGACTGACATCAACGAAGGAGAGTAACCATGACTGACAAAACATACCTCAAGCACACCGAAGGACAGAAGCGTAGCCATGCTGTCATCGAGACCTGCCTCGACAACGTCCACGAGAGGCTCAACACTCTCGAACGGTTGGCCGGCCTTGACGCTGACACTCCGCCCATCAAGCACAGCAACGACAACCCGCCGGTAATCCAGGAACCCGGTCACAACTCGAACGACATCTACGTGGCCGGCGACAACGGCGTTGGCTACTGGATTACCAACCTGTTCAGCCGTGACGCCGAGCCTGAGTGCACGTGCCCCGACTTCCAGCATCGACACAAGGGCAACGGCGGCCAGTGCAAGCACATCCGCAGACTGCGGGAGGTGGTGCGTATCGCCGGCACCTAAAGTCTGGCAGGGTGTTACCACATATGGTCCTGAGGGACACTAAATTCACTTGTGGCATCACCTTTGCTGCACCACAATACAGCAGGGCAGGAGCCGCCTGCTGGGGGAACTCAACGGAAGGAAGTTAGAGATGTCTTTGTGCGTAATACCTAAACGTGTAGAATTTGCAGTAGTGGTAACGAACTCTCGGCGCTGGGGGCGCTGGGATTACGAGGTTCGTCAGGTCAACGGGTACGGCCTGCTCGAACTGAGGGCGATGGTGCATGGGGCATACGTCCTCTGCTCAATCCGATTACGGAGAAACGACAATGAATCACCAACAGATACGAGAGGCAAGGGAAGCTCTCGAAGAAGCGGTAAACACTCTGGGCGATGTACCTATCGTGCAGCTCATAGTGCTCCTCCGCATTGCTGAGGGTGAACTCAAGGAGGAGGACCTCGACGGCAACACACTGGCTGACATGTTGCACATCAGCCAAAGCGCAGCATCTCGGCACGTGTCCGCTCTGGGTGAGTGGTCATGGCGCAGAAAACCTGGGCTGCAGCTAGTAGGTGCAACGCCGGACCTGAACGACAGACGTCGGCTCAAGTTCAAGGTGACACCCAAGGGGAATCGTTTCCTCAAGCGGTTCATCTCTCTGATACGAGGTAAGTAACATGCGATTGACAACACGCAGTAACGGTATGTTCGTACTGGAATACCGTGACGTAAACGGCACCCGCCGGCGCAAGTCGCTGGGTACCAAGGACCGCAAGCAAGCCGAGCAGAAGGCCGGTGCCTACCTGCGAGGCGAGCACGTGGATGGAGGTGTGGCCGGAGTGCACACCCTCGAGGAATCCTTACGCAACACCTACTCCCGCATCTGGGACAAGCAGAAGGACGCCATGCGGAAGGCCAGCATGGTCAACGCACTGTGCCGTGATATAGGACACTGGAAGTTGCACGAGGTGACGTACGAGAAGCTCACCACGTGGGCCGAAGAGCTGCACCAAGGGGGCAACTCGGGTGCCACCATCAACCGCAAGCTGGCGTGTATCAGCAAGACACTCAACGAGGCGGTGAAGCTGGGTCACCTCAAGGCGGTGCCGGCGATGCCTCGGTACAAGGAGGCACCTCCGAAGGACCGCTACCTATCCCGCGAGGAGGAACTCAAGCTGCTGAGGGCCACCAAGCAGATGCAGTGGGACTACGCTACCCAGCGGGGTATGCACAACCTGCTCGTGTTCCTGCTGGACACTGGCTGTCGCTTTGGTGAAGCCATGCGGGAGCTCGAGAAGAACCAGCCCACCGGCTTCACCATCACCATCAGTGTCAACAAGGCCGACAAGCCTCGCACCATACCGCTCACATCCAGGGCCCGGCAGGCGCTGGTCGAGGGCTGGCCGGTGTGGGATGCCAGCTCTGCAGGCCACCGGTTCAAGAACCTGTGCCGGCGGGCAGGGACTGAGGGCGTCACGCTGCACACCATGCGGCACACCTGCGCGTCCCGTCTGGTTGCCGGCGGTATGGACCTGTACCGTGTGAGGGATTGGCTCGGCCACCGCACCATCACCACGACGGAGCGGTACGCTCACCTGAATCCCGACGCACTGAATGAGGGCGTGGCCCTGCTCGAGGCTGCCGGCGTTAATCCTGAGCCGACTCTCTCACTTGTGAGATAGACGACGCAACTTTGAGACACCTTGGATTATTCCACTGGTGCAAGCAACTGTGCCAAAGTGTGACACAGACGAGCAGCATGGGTAGAATTGTCCCTCTGAAAGCTAGTAAATACACGGGCCTGTAGCTCAGTTGGTTAGAGCAGGGGACTCATAATCCCCCGCCACACGAGGAGTTTGTTAGCACCTCTCGCTTCGTGTGCCACTGGGTTACGGGCCCACCTTTCCCAGACCCATTAACCGTGCCCATTCAGGGGTGTGCCACTGTGCCTCTGACTGTGCCACGTGTGGGTGTGTCCCATGTGCGGGCCCACCCTAGGGGGAATGACCACTTAAGAGAATCTTAAGGACCTCTTAAGGATTCCCCTTACGTATCCCCTAAAGACATCCTATGGAGGATTACTGATGACGGTAGTCATGGAAGAACGACAGCTCGAACTGGAAGCGGAAGCACTCGGCATGGGTGCCCTTCGCTACCGCAAAGAGAAGCCTATGCCATGGCGGGAGGAAGCAGCCCGTCTGTCTGAGCTCACCGAGCTGCCGCCCGGAAAGGAACTCATCCGTCGTGCCGTGCCGGTTCTCGCTAAGGCCCTCGAGGAGGACTTCGAGAAGGTCGAGGCAGGTGAGGCAGGCTACAAGCACTCCGCCTACTCACGCATCACAGGTGCTGACCCATGGGCACTGGCCTACATCGCCTGTCGTGTGTGTATCAACTCACTGTCGGCTCCGGCCATGCTGCAGACCATCTTGGTCCGCGTAGGTCAGCAGGTATGTGACCACCTGCAGTTCGAGGAGCTGGCCCAGACCTCACCTGGATTGTACGAGGTCATCAACCGCAAGCTCTCCCGCACCACCAAGGGGAAGACTCGTGCCCGCATCCTTCGGGATGCCACACGGTACTCCGAGGTGCACTGGGAGGAGTGGGATGCGCATGACAAGTTCCGCGTTGGTGAGTTTCTCGTCTTCCGGTTCATCGACTACTGCAACCTGATGGAAGTCACCGACTCCAACAACACCCGCCGCAGCACCAAGCGGCTGACACCCACCGCACGGACTCAGGAGTGGCTCGACAAGGCTCACTCACGGTCCGAGCTGATGTCTCCGGTGCTCATGCCAATGGTATGCAAGCCTCGTAAGTGGTCCAACCCACTCAACGGGGGCTACCTCACTATCCGCCGGTACCTCGTGAAGACACTGAGCGCCGGCTATCGTGACGAGCTGTTCTCCATCGAGATGCCTGAGGTCTACGCCGCCCTGAACGCAGCGCAGGAGACGGGCTGGCGTGTCAACAGCCGTGTGCTCGGCGTGATGCGTCAGGTATGGGACAACGGCGGTGCGCTGGGCAAGCTGCCTCCCCGTGAGGATGCCCCTCTGCCGGCCCGTACGTGGGCTGAGGGCGA
>Ga0070751_1000386_pt1 | contig 29117 bp, 26 predicted proteins | sample VirMetDEL_Aug_28_FD_78514 | JGI IMG/M metagenome (GOLD analysis project Ga0070751, IMG submission 78514) | Aqueous microbial communities from the Delaware River and Bay under freshwater to marine salinity gradient to study organic matter... | ecosystem: Environmental > Aquatic > Marine > Coastal...
AGGGTTTTCAAGTCGCTCTAGTAAGCTAGGCACAGCAACCAAAAGTAGGTTGTCTATGTATAAACAATTCCTCCCCCTCCCCAAAAAAAGCGGGGCACTGTAGCACGCTTATCCAACTGCAAGGTAGTATTCGTGTATGCCAATGATCACTAGGGCTGAAGCCGCCCGTGCTTTGGGCGTCAGCAAGCAATCCGTGTACAGGGCCGTCAAGGAGGGACGCCTGACATCCAAGGAATGTGCAGACGGCCAGATCCGAGTGAACAGTGAGACGATGTATGAGGAATGGAGAGGGAAGAGCCAGCCTCGGATTGGGGTTGGGCCAAAACCACCAGGAGATGCAGTGAGCAGGCCAGGGCTTCGTAGCCGCGAAGAGCGAATGTCACCTCGTATCACCAAGACGAACGAGGCCATCCCTGACTACGACGAGAGCAGGGCTAGGACTGAGCATCTCAAGGCGGAGCTGCTGGAGCTGGAGCGCAAGCAAAAGGAGGGGCTGCTGGTGCCAGCTGCTGATGTTGAGGCCAAGTGGGTCGAGATTGTGGTGTTGGCCCGCACCAAGATCATGGGTATTCCCACCAAGGCGAAGCAGCGAATACCTGATTTGGATGTGGATGCAATCAGTGTTTTGGATGCGATCGTGAGAGAAACGCTGGAGGATTTGGCCGGAGAGGCGCCGGAGGACGATGAGTAACGTCACTAAGCTGGAAAAAGCAGCGCTGCTGGCGTTTAAGCCGCCAAAGCGGCTTAGTTTGAGCGAATGGGCTAACAATTTTGCGTATTTAAGTGCAGAAAGCAGCGCAGAAGGCGGTAGATGGCATACTTTGCCATACCAAAAGGGAATTATGGATGCAATAACAGATCCAAGGGTAGAGCAAATCACTGTGATGAAATCCGCCCGAGTGGGCTACAGCAAAATCCTAAATCACGTTGCGGCGTATCACATTCATCAGGATCCATGTCCTTTGATGATTGTTCAGCCGACCATCGAGGACGCGCAGGGGTATTCAAAGGAGGAGATCGCGCCGATGCTGCGCGATACGCCGTGCTTGGTGGGCTTGGTGAGTGATGCCAAGGCGAAGGATGGTGCAAACACGATCCTGCAAAAGCAGTTCCCTGGGGGCTCGCTGAGTCTGGTGGGTGCCAACAGCCCGCGTGGCTTCAGGCGTGTGAGCAGAAGGGTGGTGTTATTTGATGAGGTTGATGGCTATCCGGCATCAGCTGGTACGGAGGGCGACCAGATCAAGCTGGGCATCAGGAGGACGGAGTATTACTGGAATCGCAAGATCGTGGCCGGTTCGACGCCAACGATCAAGGATTTCAGCCGTGTGGAGCGGATGTATCTGCAGGGTGATCAGCGCAGGTATTTCGTGCCATGCCCGGACTGCGAGCACATGCAGTATTTGAGATGGGGGAATGTGAAGTGGCGCGACGGCGATCCTGATACTGCTAGCTACTGCTGCGAAAAATGTGGAACTTGGATTCCGCATACCAAGAAGCGGTGGATGGTGGAGCGGGGCGAATGGCGACCTACGGCACCTGGCAATGGCAAGCATGTGTCGTTTCATATCTGGGCGGCATATAGCTACAGCCCGAATGCGACTTGGCCAAATCTGGTGGAGGAGTTCCTGGAGGCAAAGAACGATGCAGAGCAGCTCAAGACGTTTGTAAACACGGTGTTAGGTGAGACGTGGGAGGACGAGTACGCGAGCAAGATTGGCGCTGATGCGCTGGCAGAGCGTGCTGGTAAGGAGAAGTACAAGCAGGGTGTGGTGCCTGCTGAGGTGTTGGCGCTGACGATTGGCTGCGACGTGCAGCACGACAGATTGAGCTTGAGCGTGTGGGGCTGGGGCCGTGAGGAGGAAGGTTGGCTGATTGATCGGATCAAGCTGTATGGCGATCCGACGCGGCCTGAGGCGTGGAACCAACTTGATCAGGTGCTGCAGGCGCCATACAAGGCAGAAGATGGCTCAGAGCGGCGTGTGCTGTGTTGCGCGATTGACTCAGGCTTTAACGCGCATGTGGTGTATCAGTACGCCAAGGAGCGCCAAGCGATGGGCGTGATTGCGGTGAAGGGCATGGCGCAGAAGGGTAAGCCGCCAATTGGCAAGCCAACAAAAGTGGATTTGAACAGCCAAGGCAAGACGGTGAAGCGCGGGGCGCAGGTGTTTCCGGTGGGTGGCGACACAGTGAAGTCGCTGTTGTTTGCGAGGTTGCGGCACAACGACCCTGGCGCCGGGTATCTGCATTTCTTCCCGACGACACCAAGTGATTACTTTGAGGAGTTGACGGCTGAGAAGCAGGTGATGCGTTTCAAGAATGGCTTCCCTGAGCGTCATTGGGTGAAGCGCCCTAATGCGGCGAATGAGGCGGTGGACGAATTGGTGTACGGCTATGCGGCGTTGCATCGGTTGTACATGGTGTATGACAAGCGGACGATCTGGGATCAAATGGAGCGAAAGCTGGAGGGCGAGCAGAAGCCAGCAGAAGAGCGCAAGCAGATGACACCGCAGCGCAAACGGAGCTTTGTTAGTCAGTGGTAAGCAGGTTTAGACTGCGGGCATGAGGATTCCACAGTCAGCTAGGAATGGCGACACCGTGATTTGGCTGGATGAGCCAACGGTGGACGTATTTGGGCAGGCGATTGACGCGACCACCCATACGTTGATTTATTACCTGCGTGCAAACGCCAGCGCAGCAGCGGAGACGTTGACTGGGACGGTGCAAGGCAGTCAGTGGCGATTTACCTGGGTGGTGAATGAAGCGATCACAGCTCCGACCACCTTTTATTGGCAGGCGGTAGCGACCAAGATCAGCGATTCAAGCAAGACGACGCTTGGCAGTGGCTCACTGACCTTGGAGCCCAGCCTTGCTTATACGGGCACTGCTGCTGCTTATGACGGTCGCAGCCAAGCCGAGAAGGATCTGGAGGCCGTACAAAGTGCTATCAGGACGCTGCTTGCTGGTGGTAGCACTAAGGAGTACCGGATTGGTAATCGCAGCATCAAGAGGTATGACTTGGCGGAGCTGCTGCAGCTTGAGGGTAAGTTGAAGGCTGATGTAGCGCGTGAGAAGCAGGCTGAGATGATTGCCAATGGCCTTGGCAATCCACGCAATATGTTCGTTCGATTTAACGCCTGATCATGGGACTCCGCGACCGCATCCGCCACGCATTTGGCTTTGGTGAACCCAAGGCAGGTTCATTGGATCAAGCCGCGCCGCGCAGGTTGAAGCGGACGTATCAGGGTGCAATTATCAGCAGGTTGACGGCTGATTGGCTGGCAACGCAGACGAGCGCTGATGCAGAGATTCGCACCAGTTTGCGGAAGTTGCGGGATCGTTCCCGCGAAATGGTTCGTAACAATCCTTATGCCAAGCAGGCAAAAAGGACAACGCAGATCAATGTGGTTGGCACTGGAGTTGCGTTGCAGGCGCAGGTGATGCTGCTGCGGGGTAATCGCCGTGATGAGCGCATCAATAAGTTGATTGAGGGTAAATGGAAGACATGGTGCCGCAAGGAGCACTGTGATGTTGCTGGGCGATACAGCTTCCACGACTTGGAGTGGCTGGCTGCTGGAGCATTGCCTGAGAGCGGGGAGGCGTTGTTTCGGATTGTGCGGCGGCCATTTGGTGGATCGACTGTGCCGCTGGCATTGCAGATCCTTGAGGCGGACATGCTGGATGAGGAGTATCAAGGCGGCACGCTGGTGGCTGGTAATGAATGGCGTAATGGCGTTGAGGTGAATGAATGGGGGCGTCCGGTGCGTTACGCGATGTTGACGCGGCATCCGGGTGATTACTGGTTCCAGAACGGCAAGCAGCGAAATGAAAAGCATGTATTCCTGCCGGCTGAGGATGTGATTCATTTGTTCCTGCCGGAGCGGCCAGGGCAAAACCGTGGTGTGCCGTGGTTCCATGCGGTGATGGCTGATGCACACCAGCTGCAGGGGTATGAAGAGGCAGCAGTTATTCGGGCAAGGGCCGGTGCCAGCTTGATGGGTTTTATTACGAATAATGAAGGCGAGCTGACGCCGGATGATATTGAGAACAACCAGCGGATCAGCGAGTTTGAGCCTGGGACGTTTAAGTATCTTGCGCCGGGTGAAAACGTGACGGTGCCGAACATCGACTCACCGGATCAGCAGTTTGAGATGTTTGTGCGCAATAAGGTGCGGCGCTTTGCGTCAGGTTTTGGATGTAGCTACGAGACGCTGAGCCGTGATTTCAGCGAGACCAACTACAGCAGCAGCCGGCTAAGCCTGCTGGAGGATCGTGAGCATTGGCGGGTAGTGCAGAACTACCTGATCGAAAACTTCCACATGCGGGTGTACCGCGAGTGGTTGAACTTGGCGGTGCTAGCTGGTGAGCTGCCATTTCAGGACTATGAGCTACGGCCTGAGCGGTACGACAGCCCGAAGTGGTTGACTCGTGGCTGGAGCTGGGTGGATCCGCTTAAGGAAGTCAAGGCATACCGCGAAGCTGAACAGGCGGGCTACATGACCAAGGCGCAGATCATTGCGCAGTCAGGTGGCGGTGACTTTGATGACAATGTGGCTGAACTAGCGCGTGAGCAGAGCGTTGCTGATGCTGCTGGGGTGAGTTTGGACAAGGATCTGCTGGGGGCAATCCCGCCGCCGCAACCCGCTGCTGAGGAGCAACCATGAGCGCGATGCCAACTCAAGGGATGCGCGAGGAGGCGCGTCGTTATCGAGCGTGGAAGGAAGAAGGCCGCAAGGGTGGCACTGAGGTTGCGGCACGGCGTGCCGGGCAGATTTTGAGCGGTGAAGAACTGAGTGACGAGACGATTGTGACGATGAGCGCATGGTTTGCGCGTCATGAGGTGGATAAGCAGGGACAGGGCTTCAGCCCTGGCGAGGAGGGGTATCCATCACCTGGCAGGGTGGCGTGGGCTGCATGGGGTGGTGACCCTGGTAAAGCCTGGGCAGATAGTCTTGTCGCAAAGATGGATCGCACCATGCAAGAGGAACGCCCTTATCCGAATGAACATGCTGCTCGATTGCGTGATCCTGGGCAGTACGACAGCTTTCGTCGTCGCAATAATGCGGCTGGTGAAGGCGTGGACTTCATTTTTGGCATCAAGGAAGGAGAAGAAGGCGCTGAGCTGCAGGCGATCCGTTTCCGTTTGAGCCAGTTCACGGCTGCAGAAGCGCGTCAGTGGTTGCGTGATCGTGACTACGAGCCGATTGAGTTTGAGGAGGCGACTGGCGAGCGTGAGTTGCGTGCAGCGCCTGACGCGCTCAAGGAGGGTGATTTCGTGTCATGGAACAGTTCTGGTGGTACGGCGCGAGGCCGCATCGAGCATGTGATGCGCGAAGGGGTGCTGGGAGTGCCGGAAAGTAGCTTCAGCATCAATGCAACAGCTGATGATCCGGCTGCATTGATTCGTATCTATAGGCAAGACAGCGATAATGAATGGCAGGAAACGGAGACCCTTGTTGGTCATCGCTTCAGTACGTTGACCAAAATTGAGGCATTGAGGTCTATGGACGACAAACGGGATTACAAGGGCAAGTATCAGCGCACTGAAGCGACGCAGTTTCGCGCCGTTGAAGAGCGTGTGATGGAGTTTCCATTCAGCTCGGAGTATCCGGTTGAGCGTTATTTCGGCAAGGAGGTGCTGAGCCATGAGATGGATGCAGCAATCCTTGAGCGGTTAAATGATGGTGCTCCACTCCTGTTTAACCATGATCCCGATCGCGTATTGGGCGTGGTTGAGCGTGCATGGGTTGATGGGAAGAAGAAGCGTGGCTATGCCAAGGTGCGCTTCAGCCGTAGCAAGGCTGCTCAGGAGATCCTTGATGACGTGCGTGACGGGATTCTGCGTGGCGTGAGCTTTGGTTATTCGATTGATGAGATGGAAGAGCGTGGCGGCGCAATGGTCGCCACGCGCTGGTCTCCTTATGAAATCAGCGTTGTCTCTATTCCCGCTGACCCTACGGTGGGTGTGGGACGTTCACTGATTCCCGAGGAAACTATGCAACCCGAGGAGACTAAGATCGAAACTGAAGTCACTGAATCCGTTGAGGAGGAAGTGCGCAGTCAAGCGGTTTCCGCCGCATCACCCGAACCTGAGGTTCAAATGGAAAACAACACCCCTGATGTGGAGGTGATCCGGTCCAAGGCCGCTGAGGCCGAGCGGAGCCGTATCGCCGCCATCAATGCACTGGGCGAAAAGCACCAGCTGCAAGATCTGGCCCGCGAGTTGATCGAAGGTGGTCGCACCCTCGATGAAGCGCGTGCTGCTGTCCTCGACAAACTCGGCCAAGCCCCCATGGAACAACCTATTCGCTCTCAAGATGTGACTCAGAACGATCTGGGTCTCGACAACAAGGAAGTGAAGCGCTTCAGCTTCATGAAGGCCCTTAACTACCTCGCCAACCCCAGCGATGCCGGCGCTCGCCGTGCCGCTGAGTTTGAGATTGAGGTTGGCAAGGCTGCTGCTGCCAAGTACGAGCGCTCTTCTAACGGCATCGTGGTGCCGAACGAGGTGCTGCGTCGTGATCTGGTGGTGGACATCCCTGCCTCTGGCGGCAACCTGGTGGCTGATGAGCTGCTGGCTGGTTCGTTCATCGACCTGCTGCGCAACCGTCTGGCCATTGCGCAGGCTGGCGTGACCATGCTGACCGGGCTGCAGGGCAACATCTCGATCCCTCGTCAGAGCAGCGCTGCTACTGCTTACTGGGTTGGTGAGAATGTTGCTCCGACCGAATCGCAGCAAGCGATTGATCAGGTCAACATGACCCCCAAGACTGTTGCCGCTTTTGTGGACTACAGCCGTCGTCTGCTGCTCCAGTCGAGCATCGACGTTGAGGGCATGATCCGCAATGACCTGGCTCGTGTGATCGCCCTGGAAGTTGACCGTGCTGCCATCTATGGCACCGGCTCCAGCAACCAGCCTCTGGGCCTGATCAACACCACCGGCATCGGCACCGAGACCCTGACCAACGCTGGCACTTTCACCCAGCTGATTGCGATGGAGACCGATGTGGCTGTTGCGAACGCTGATGTGGGTTCGCTGCGGTACATCATGAATGCCACTGCTCGTGGCCTTCTGAAGTCCACCAGCAAGGCTGGCACCGAGGCTTCGTTTGTGTGGGAGAACAATGAGGTCAACGGTTATCCGGTGATCGTCTCCAACCAGCTCGCCAGCAACGATGCTCTGTTTGGTGATTTCAGCCAGATGGTGATGGGCATGTGGTCCGGTCTGGACCTGATGGTTGATCCTTATGCTGGTGCCACTGCTGGCACCGTGCGTGTGATCGCCCACCAGGATCTGGACGTGGCTGTGAAGCAGCCCGGCGCCTTCTGCTATGGCACCTGATCATGAAGGTTGAGATCCTGCGTTCCGTCATGGTCTCTGGGGAGCCGGTTGCGGCCGGCTCCTTCCTTGACCTTGATGATTCGGTTGCTCATCTTTTGATCGGCATGGGCAAGGCTGCGATTGCAGCTGAGGCCCCTGCCACTCCTGCTGAACCTGATCCAGCCCCAGTGGTTGAATCTGAAGCAGAACCCGCGAAGCCCGCCCGCAGGGCTCGCACCACCGCCCCTGCTACCAAGGACTGATCCATGTCTATTCTTTCGACCGGGCTGGAAAAACTCCAGCACTTTGCTCTGGCTCCTACGGCTGAGCGCACCTCCAACCTGAATGGCACTGCTGTTGACATGAATGACTACGAGGGCGACCTTGTAATCATTCTTGATGTCGAGGCTGGTGGCACCTCGACTCTGGATGTCAAAATCCAGTCGAGCGACACTTCTGGCGGTAGCTATGGCGATGTCACTACTGTGTTTAGCCGTGGTGGCACTGAGCAGGCTTCTGCCGCCGTTGCCTTTGCCCAAGTGAGCACCTCTGCTTCCAAGCAGTATCTGGTGTTCCCTAAGGGTGCTGCCAAGCGTTGGATCAAGGCTGTGTCTACCACCAGCACCTCCACTCATACCTACTCCATTAATGGCGTGGGCGTGAAGAAGTACGCCTGATTCTGGCTGTATCTGACCAAGCCCTTGGGTTTTACCCAAGGGCTTTTGCTTTGCCGAGTTAGCATGGCGTCATGGCATTCAGCGAAGACCTGGATCTGTTTTTGGCCGACTTCGGGGTGCCAGTCAGCTCTGGTGCCGTCAGTGGTCTTGGCATTTTGGATATGCCAAGTGAGATTGTTGCTGATGGCGTCGTCTTGACAACCGATTACAAGGTGACAGTAAAAACTTCGCAGTTCGGTGGCTTGATTTACGGCGCAGCGGTAACGGTGGACGGAGTGAATTATCAGGTACGTGAAGCCATGAAGGTAGATGATGGCAGCTTCACAGAGCTGATGCTGATTCGTGTGCCGCCTGAAAGTGCAGCGCCGGGGCAAGATCCGCGTGTGTTTGGTCTTAACGATCTCACTGATGTAAATATCACCAATGCTCAGCAAGGCGACTTGCTGGTGCATAACGGGACAGAATGGGTGGATACACCAGAAGTTGATGGTGGAGGTGCGAGCTGATGGCAACAACTCGGCAGCGGATCAAGCTACGCCGTGATACGGCAGCGAACTGGACCGCTGCTAATCCTGTCTTAGCCGCTGGTGAGGTTGGATATGAAAGCGATACAAAGCAAGTCAAGGTTGGCGATGGCAGCAGTGCATGGAGTGCGCTGACCTATGCGCCATGGAATCAAGACCCGATTCTTCAGTCGATTCAATTGCTGACCAGTGGCGGCAACGTTGATAATCCTGGTGAGCTGGCTTGGAATGCCGATGAGGGCACACTTGAGCTTGGAAAACTTGGTGGAATTAGTAATTACATCGGCCAAGAGACAATGCTCTTGTGTCGAAATAACAGCAACTCGGTTGCCATTCCCAAGGGCACCGCTGTCCGCTTTGCTGGTTCGGTTGGCAATAGCGGTCGCTTAAAAGTTGCCCCAATGGTTGCCGATGGCTCGCTGCCCGGTTATGTGTTTTTTGGCGTAACTGATCAGATTATTGCGGGCGGCGCTGATGGCTATGTCACTGTTTTTGGCAAGATTCGTGGCATCAATACTTCTGCGTATCAAGATGGTGACATTCTTTGGTGTAATCCAGCCGTTGCGGGCGGATTCACTACGACGGAGCCAGAAGCGCCAAATCTAAAGCTGGCGGTTGCGGCTGTAATCAATGCAGCAAATAATGGCTCTATTTTTGTTAGATGGGCAACGGGATCAAGGCTTTCAGATTTGCATGATGTTGAAGCGGCAAATCCTTCTAATGGGAATGTTTTAGCATATAACTCTGCCAATGGTAGGTGGCAGTCTTCATCTGTGCCAGGTGCTTCTACATCTCTTCAGGCTCTTACCGATGTAGATGTATCTGCAAAAGTTAATCAAAGTTTATTGATTTATGATTCAACGGCTAACAAATGGATTGGTGGACCATCCACTACAATCTTTGAAGTGACGGATGGTGGAAATTTTTAGGCTTTATCCTGTAAGCCCCCTAGAATCGAAACACTGTTAAGGCTGTAGCTTCATGGCCAACACCCTGCGGATTAAGCGCCGCGTCAGCGGCGCCACTGGCGCCCCAGCTGGACTGAAAAACGCCGAGTTGGCCTTCAATGAGGTTGACAACATCCTCTACTACGGCAAGGGTGCTGACGGCAACGGCGATGCCACCACCATTCCGGCGATTGCCGGCGATGGCGCTTTTGTCAGTCTGACCGGCAACCAAACCATCAGCGGCACCAAAACCATCACGGGCACGCTGGCACTCGGCAGCGCCACCCTTAGCGGTAACGCCACTTTCAGCAATAACCTGACTGTTACCGGCGACTTCACCGTCAACGGCACGACCACCACAATCAACAGCACCACAGTCACCACAGACGACAAGAACATCGTCTTGGCCGACACCGCCTCTCCCTCCGATGCTGCTGCCGACGGCGGCGGTATCACGCTGAAGGGCACCACTGACAAGACCTTCAACTGGGTTGACGCCACCGACGCCTGGACCTCCAGCGAGCACCTGAACCTGCTCACCGGCAAGGCGTACTACATCAACGGCTCCAGCGTTCTGAGCAGCACCACGCTGGGTAGTGGCGTTACCGGCTCCAGCCTGACCTCGGTGGGCACTATCGGCACCGGCACCTGGCAAGGCACCACGATTGGCACCGGCTACGGCGGCACTGGCCAGACCACCTACACCGACGGCCAACTGCTGATTGGCAACACCGCCGGTGGGCTGACCAAGGCGACGCTGACCGCTGGCACCGGAGTGTCGATCACCAACGGCAACGGCTCGATCACCATCAACAGCACCGGCACCAGCTACACAGCAGGTGACGGCCTCGATCTGGTTGGATCTGAGTTCAGCCTTGACCTCAAGGCCAACGGCGGCTTGGTTATCGAGACCACTGAGCTGGCATTGGATCTTGGCGCTTCTAGCATTACCGGCACTCTTGCCGTAGGTGATGGCGGCACCGGCCAGACCACCTACACCGACGGCCAACTGCTGATCGGCAACACCGCTGGCGGGCTAACTAAGGCAACACTGACGGCTGGCACCAATGTTTCGATCACCAATGGCAATGGTGCCATCACCATTAATGCCACCGATACCAACACCACCTATACCGCTGGCGACGGCCTAGACCTAAGCGTCGGCAACGAGTTTTCGCTGGACATTAGAAGTGGTCGCGGCCTTGTCATTACCAGCACCGAGCTGGACCTTGATGATGACCTAGCCACCTTGGCCGGGATGCAGACAGGTGCTGCCACGGCGCTCGCGCTGCTTACTTCTACGGAAGTTGCAGTAATTGATGGCAGCACCACTGCCACTGCTACCACGCTGGCGCAAGCAGACCGCATGGTGATCAACGACAACGGCACGATGGTGCAGGTGGCACTATCGGACCTAGTGACATTCCTTGAGGATGGCACCGCCTCCGGTTTCGATATTGACGGAGGCACTTTCTAACTGTTCCCGCCCCGTCGCTACGGGGCTTCAACCCTGCTACATAGCAACCAAAGGGGAGCCACATGGCAAACACCATCAAGATCAAACGCAGCGCCGTACAAGGCGCAGTGCCAACCACCGGCCAACTGGAGTTGGGTGAGCTGGCGCTCAACACCTACGACGGCAAGCTCTACACCAAGAAGGACGACGGCACCGCCAGCATCGTTGAGCTATCGGGCGGCGGCGGAGGTGTCTCTGATGGTGATAAAGGCGACATCACCGTCAGCGGCAGTGGCTCAACTTGGACCATTGACAGCGGCGTAGTCACCAGCGCCAAGATCGCGGATGGCACCATTGTCGATGGCGACATCAGCGCCAGTGCCGAGATCGCGGTCAGCAAGTTGGCAGATGGTGCTGCCCGACAACTGCTCCAGACCGATGCGGCTGGCACTGGAGTGGAGTGGACGAGCAACGTCGACATCCCAGGCACGCTGGATGTCACCAGTGCTGCGACGTTTGACAGCACGATCAGTTTCCCGCTGGGCACTGCCGCACTGCCCTCGATTTATCCCGGTACAGATACCAACACCGGCTTCTGGAGCCCCGCCGCCGACACGCTTGCAGCTAGCACTGGTGGCACCGAACGCCTCCGCATCGACAGCTCGGGCAGGATGGGGATTGGGACAACAAATAGCGCAGAAACTTTTTGGGGAATTACACCTAAAGTAAAAATTGAAGGTCCTGACTATAACAACTCTAGCCTGGCAATCATTAGTAATGATGCTAGCAACGAACCGGCATATTTATTCCTTGGCTATGCAAAAAGCAATGCAGTAGGATCAACAACAATTGTTGCTAGCGGTGATTGGCTGGGTGCAATCGCCTTTCAAGGTGCAGATGGAACAGATAGAAACTCAACCGCAGCAGCAATAATTGGTCAAGTAGATGGCACCCCTGGCGTTAATGACATGCCAGGTCGCCTGGTCTTTTACACCACCGCTGATGGAGCAAGCAGCCCAGTTGAGCGGATGCGGATTGACAGCTCGGGCAGGATGGGGATTGGAACCAGCTCACCCGGTTCCACCCTTGACGTAAAAGGCACCGTACGCCTGTCGGGCTCGACATCTGGCTATGTCGGCCTATCGCCTGCAGCAGCGGCTGGCTCCACCACCTACACCCTGCCGGCAACGGACGGCACCGACGGACAGCAGCTAACAACCAACGGCTCTGGCACATTGAGTTGGGCAGCAGCCGGCAGTATGTCGCTACTTGCCACCAATACCTATACAACCGTCGGAACTGACACCTGGACTAAGCCATCCGGCGCACAACTGGTGCTGGTGATTGCTATTGGCGCCGGCGGCGGTGGTGCATCGGGCGGTGCATCGGCCAACGTTGGCTATGGCGGTGCTGGCGGCGGCGCTGCCGGCGCAGTGGTGCAACGCACACTTCCGGCATCCATCCTTGGCGCAACGGAGACCATCACCGTCGGTGCCAAAGGCACGGGCGGGGCTTCTAGAACCTTTACCGCAGCAGGTTCCAACGGCGGCACCGTTAGCGATCCTGGCGTGGCTGGCGGTGATAGCAAGTTTGGAGCATGGCTGACTGCCGAAGGCGGAGCGGGCGGCACGGTCAACACAGCTAACAACGCTGTTGGTGGCGGCGGAATTGGTGCTCAAGTCATTGCTGGTTACACCATTCCTATCGAGGTTGGCGGCAATGGCGGTAACGGTGCCGCCACGGACAACAGCCCGACAACGGGCGCCGCTCCAACTGCCACGGTGTTCATGTCATCCGGCGGCGGCGCAGGTGGTGGCGTCGGTGCTGCAGCGACAGCCGTAAACGCCACGGCAGGCGCTGATGCCGGTGCTTTATCCGGTGGTACGGCCGGCACCAGCTCAACAACCAACGGCAACGCCACCGATGGTGGCGACGGCTCTGTCAATGCCGCTGGAACCCAGGCATCAGGTGGCGGCGGCGGCGGTAACTGCGCCACATCCTCAGGCAGTGCAACGGCTGGCGCTGGCGGCAATGCCGGCGGCGTTGGGGCTGGCGGCGGTGGAGGAGGCGGCGCTCGCGTGGCCACCACTTCCGGCAACGTCGCCACGTCCGGCAAAGGCGGCGACGGCGGCGACGGCAAAGTTATTGTTTACACCTACGGTTAATCACCATGACCACCACTACTTACACCTGGCGCATCGCGCAACTAGAGCGCAAAACCGCCGATGGCTACGTTTACACGGCTCACTACACCGTTGATGCCACTGATGACACCTATCGTGCGGGCGCCTATGGCTCTATTGGCTTGGAGCGCCCGGAAGGGGAACTGATTCCCTTCGCTGACTTGACCGAGGAGCTCGTGATCGGCTGGGTGCAAGCCAAACTCGGAGGCGAAGAAAAAGTCACCGAAATCCATGCAGCCTTGCAGGCTCAACTTGATGAGCAGCGTGCCCCATCCAAAGCCCAAGGTTTGCCGTGGGGAAATGAGCAAGTTCAAGCCCCTAGCCAAGGCGGCACCTTCATAGCCGACGATCCCGCCACGCCTGACGTGAACGAAGCGTGAGTTGCTCAGTAGTTGCAGTGCCTACGCGCCGCGCTTACTAAAGGCACCGTTGCCCATGGCCCGGCAGCGGCGGCTTGTTAAAGGCTGGGGTTTTTAGATGCACTCATCAATCTCGCTGCCGCCAGTCATCGGGCGTATCACGTCGAAAAAAGTCTGCAATTTGATCGGGTGACTCAAAGCGCCTGACGCCTTTGGCTTCATCGCCTACGCCACCCAAGTCAAGTCGATTCAAAAAGTCATCAACATCACCATCCTGCATGTCAGGATTTTGCGCTCGCCGTTGCGCTTGGCGCAGCATCGTCGCTGCAGTGCGATTGACTTCACCAAGTTTGTTCGCCCAGATGCGGTCAGCTAATTCAACCGACTGGCCTGTTGCGATGCGTGCGCAGATGAATTCCAGCCGCAGGCGGTACTTAGTTGACAGCATCGCCACACCACAGATGGTTCAACGATAACCAGATCGCTAAGGTGTAACCATGGATCCATATACCCGCGAAAACTGGCTCAAGGTCAAGGAGGCCTTGGAGCGTGCCGGCAAGACCGACTGCTATTACTACAAGCGTGCTGTTGCGATACTGACAAGGGGCTACGACCCAGGACCGCCGGGATTCATCAATGACAAGTAAACGCGAACAGATCATGAGCGCAATAGCGACTGCGCTTGTGGGCACCACTGGCGTTAGTACCAGGATTTACCGCAGTCGCGTCGAGCCAATGGCGCGTGGAGAGACGCCTGCGATCGTGATCGAACCTGCAACGATCACGTATGAGCAAAACACCAGTCTGCCAAAGCTGGATGCCACACTCAGGGTGCGAGTGGTTGTGATTGTGCGTGGCGCAGTGCCTGATCAGCTTGCAGACCCAACAATTGTCAATATGCACAGCAAGCTGATGGCAGATCTGACGTTGGGTGGTTTGGCAATTGACATCCAACCAGCGCTGACGACTTTCAACATGGTCGAGGCTGACCAGCCAGCTGGAGTAATCTCTTGTGAGTACGACGTGCTTTATCGCACGCAAGTTGGAGACTTGACCGCATGACATCACGACAGCGTAAGGAGTATCAAGCCCCTGAGCCTATTGTTGTAGATGCGTACCAAGGGCAAGGTGGCTCGTACATCCTTGACTCCGCAACCGGCGTTCGCACCTTGGTGCAGCGCACTTTGCCCCCGGAAATGGCGGGGGAACCTGAAATCCAAGAGGTAATTTCCGATGCCACTTCTGACACGCAAACGCCTGATCCTGGCGGAGACTGAGGGAACCTACGGTTCTGATCCTGGCCCTGATGGCGCTGATGCCATCCTGGTGCGTGATCTGAGCATCACCCCTCAGCAGAGCGATGTGGTGAACCGCGACTTGGTGCGTCCTTACTTGGGCGCATCTGAGCAGCTGCTGGCCAACACTCGCGTTGAATGCACCTTCAGCGTGGAACTGGCCGGCAGCGGCACTGCTGGCACGGCACCGCGCTTCGGCAAGGTGCTGAAGGCATGTGCCTTGGCTGAGACAACGGTCTCCCCTGCGGTGACCGGAACTGCTGCGGCTGGTGCCTCCAACAGCATCACACTGGCTGCCGGTGCTAGCGCCACCAACGACTTCTACAACGGCCAAGTAATTCGCATCACTGGCGGCCTTGGCGCCGGCTCAGTGTTCCTGATTACTGATTACATCGGTTCGACGAAGGTCGCCACGCTGCGTCCCATTGGTGCTGCGGTGACGCTGGACAACACCAGTGTTTACAGCATTGACGCTCATGTGGTCTACACCCCGGTGAGCGCCACGTTTGGCTCGGTGACGATTCATTACAACATTGACGGTGTGCTGCATAAGCTCACTGGTTGCCGTGGAACGTTCTCGATTAACACTGCTGTTGGCGAAATCCCGACTATCGACTTCACGATGACCGGGGTTTACAACGCTCCGACCGACACTGCTGCTCCAGCTGTCACCTACGCCGACCAAGCCACGCCTCGGATCTTCAAGGCTGGCAACAGCGGTGCGTTTACCCTGCTGAATTACAGCGGCTGTCTCCAGTCCGTTTCAATGGATGTGGGCAACAGCACGGTGTACCGCGAGCTGGTGGGCTGCACCAAGGAAGTGCTGATCACTGATCGCGCCACCACTGGCACGGTCGTGATTGAGGCGCCGACTATTGCGGAGAAGGATTACTTCACTGCTGCGCTGACTGATGGCACCCTGGGCGAGCTGTCGTTCATCCATGGCACCACTGGTGGCAACATCGTGGCGCTGCAGTCCACTCGCGTGGACATCGGTGACCCCAGCTACCAAGACCAAGATGGCATCCACATGCTGTCGCTGCCGTACACGGCGATTCCGAGCACCAGCGGCAACGACGAGTTCCGCTTGGTCTTCGCCTAAGCTCAACCCGTCCCCTGCCTTGGCCGCCCTCCTGGGGGCGGCTTTTTTATTTGGCGGTATGCTATTTGCAGTCCATTAACTCTCATGGCTTTTATCCGAAAGAAGGTGAAGACCTTCAAGTGGCCCGTCACGGTGGAAGAACCCACTGATGGCGGTACTTTTGATTCCAGCACTTTTGACGCTACGTTCAAGCGCTTGGGGCGCAGTGAGTTTGCCAAGCTGAGCGAGAAGGGCGATCTGCAGATGCTGCAGGCGGTACTTGTCGGCTGGGATGGCATTGATGATGAGGATGGCAAGCCCATTCCGTTCTCCCAAGCAACGCTTAAGGAGTTTGCTGATGATCCGTACTGGATCCGTGGCGTCCTGAAGGCTTACACCGAGACCTTTAACGCGGCACGCGAGGGAAACTAAAGGATGCTGCGATCTACTGGGCAGGTGGAGCGCAGCAGGTGGAAGACAAGACAGATGACGACGCCAAAGCATTTGGTTTGATCCTGCCCAAGGAGAAGAAGCCCTCTGAGCCTGAGGGCTTCGTGGTATGGGACGAAAACTGGGAAGCGGTGATGATGTTCCTACGTATGGGTACGCAGTGGCAGGTGAGCATGGCTGGTTATACGGGTATGAAGTATGAGGTGTTGCTAGGTGCCGGAGGGATGTTTGAGCTTTATGATGTCAAGGACCGGCGCGGCATGTTGGAAGACCTGCAGATCATGGAGACCGCCGCCCTAGCTGAGCTGCACAAGGAGAAGGCCAATGGCTAGGAACCGGATTGAAGAGCTGCTGGTTGAGCTGAAGTTCCAGGGCGGGGAAGAGCTTAAGAAGATTTCTAGTGGGTTTCGGGAGCTGGCAAGAGCGACTGCACTTACCGATCCCCAGATTGAGAGTGCCCGCAGAAAGATCAATGACTATGCTAAAAGCCTTGGCAATAGTGAGCAAGCATTAAAGGGTCAAATTCAGGCTCTTCAAAATCTTCGGACTCAGGCAACTGTTGGAGGCAATGTTTATGCACAGCTTGCTAATGATGTAACCCGGCTCAGCAAGACGCTGAAGGGGTTGGAGGAGGATTACAAGGCAGTTGGGCGTGCTGCTGAACAAACCGATAGGCAGATCGCCAATCAATTTCCTGCCCGTCGTGCCGAAGCATTTCGCGTACAAATTGCCGCGCTGCGACGTGAACTTGATGGTTTAAGTGTTAGCTCCACCGCATATGGTGACAAGCTAACTGAGATCACAATCAGGGAAGCAGCATTTGGGCGTGCTCGCGCACGTCAAGGTGTAATTGCTGGCGCACAGGCAGTTGGCGCACCATTGATTGGTGCGATGATGCCAGAGCAGGAATTGCCAAATACGACGGCAGCATTACGATTGCAAATTACTGAACTGCAGAATAACCTTGAAAATCTTGATCGAGCAAGTGAAGACTATGTAAGCACTGCGCGTCAGATTAGCAATCTTCAAGAAGAATTATCCCGCAACATTATTGGCACTGCGACCAGCTATGACCGGCTGGCCGCCGCAGAAAATGCAGCGATTCGACGGGCTGAGAAGATCAAAAAAATTCAAGAGTATTACCGCACGCAGGGACCAACTGCCCCTGGCGTAGGTGGATTTAGAGATCCTGCGACAGGGGCGATGATTGCTCGCGGCACTGTTGCTGGAAGGCAGCCAGTGCCAATCCAGCAGCCAATGCTGGAGATCAGCGGGCTGTTTCAACAGATTGGGCAGATCGGCTTACAGCCTGTCATCAGCCAGATCGAGCTGATGGGCAAGAGCTATCAAGACGTGGCCCAAGATATTCGTAATGCAACTGCTGCATCAAATGGCAGTGTGCAGAGCCTGCAGGCACAACGCGGTGCGTGGCAAGGCTTGCTTGCGCAGTTGAATCCATCAAGCAAGGCATACCGCGAGATTAGTAAAGAGCTGGAGCGCGTCGATCGCCAACTTGATCGCGTGCAGCAACGCCGCCGTCGCATGAGCGCCATGGAGGCGACACAGGCTGCTGGCGCTGTCATCAGTGGCGGCATCTTTGGTGGGCCTGAAGGCGCCATTGGCGGTGGTATTGGTGCCGTAGTTGGCGGCGTCCCAGGTGCCTTTGCTGGTGCTGCGATTGGTGCGCAGGTTGGAATGATTCGACAGGCAATCGGCTCCTATGCCGAAATGTCTGCCGAAATCAATCGCCTACGCCAAGGCTTGGCTGCCTCAAGTAATAATTTTACTGAGTTCACCCAACTGGTTCGGATAACTGAGGAATCATCGAAGCGTCTGCTTATCCCGCTTGCTGATTCTTATCGAATCATGGCCCAGCTTCGGGCTAACACGGTTGAACTTGGATATTCGCTTGAAGATACCAAGATGCTATTTGAGGGCACTGCTACGGCTGTGTTCCAAACGGGTGGCAATCTTAATGATGTACAGGGCGCGATGCGTGCCATCGTGCAGGTGCTCTCCAAAGGGCGGCCTCAAGCAGAAGAAATTCGCTCGCAGTTGGGTGAAAGATTGCCTGGCGCAATTATTAAATTTGCCCAAGAGACTGGACGCAGCACTGAAGAACTGGAGCAAGCCTTTAAAGACAGCGAAGTAACCGTTGATGAGTTTTTCAAATTTGCTAAACGCAACTTTAAGGACGGCGAAAAGTATTACGACAGTCTTGCCACTAGCGCTGAATTTGCTGGCCGTCGCTATGAAAAAGCATTAGAGATAGTTCAGGTAAACATTGGCCGCACGTTTGAGTCTACTGGCGCTATTGTGCAAGATACCACTGCCGCTATTTTGGAAGATATTAACTCATTGGGTAGCGCAATGATGGATCTAGGGTTAATACAAAGCCCATCATATTATTTTGAGCAACTGCTTACTGGGGCGTTGAAAGTAGAAGAAGCCGAGAAAAGAGTTGCCAGGCTAAGAGCTGCAACCAAAGAATTTGATTTTTCATTCGGATTGAGAACACTTTTGGGGACGGATCCAGGGCCTGAGTTGAAGGCACTTGAAGATGCGCTCAAGAGGTTGCGTAAATTCCAGCAAGGGGTAAAAGAGCGAGATCCGGCAATAGAGAAAGAAAAAGAAGATCGAGCCAAAGAGCAACGTGCGCAATCATTCCTGCAGGCCATTGAACAGCGCGAGAATGCTATTGCGCAAGCCCGCATTCAACTTGAGGAGCAAGCCCAGGAAATCCGCAAGCAGGCTGTTGAGCAAACCAAACAATTAGAGGAGCGGTTTGCGCAGCAACGTCTAAGCAAGGAGCGCGAAATTGCACAAGCCAGGCGCGAACTTGCAGGCGTGCAACAAGATATTGGGTTTGAACTTAGCGCGGTGCGTGCTGCTGCCACTGGTGGCGATCCTGAAATAGTGCGTATTCAACAGCGAATTACAGAAGCGGCACGTCAGCGCAACGAAGAGCGCATTCAACTTGAGCAAACTTTATTGGATGAGCAAACCGAAAGGACAAAAGCAATTGAAGAATTAAAAATTAACACTTCAACGGCCATCAATGAAGCCAATCTTCGCTATGCCAAAACGATTGGAGACGCGCAGCGTGAATATGCACGCGCAGTTGCAAAAATTATTGAAGAGGGGACCGGAAGAGCCGGCAAACGGCTTGAAGCGGCCGGACGGCTGGCATCGGCTTACATTGATCGAGCTACCGCAAAGCAAGCCTTTACTGCGGCAACAGGCGCTTCGATTATCGCCTCAGGTAAAGGGTATCAAGTCGCGGAAGATGTTTTTAGTGCTGCTGACCTTCTTGAGGCTGCCAAGCGGGTAAGCCCGGCTGCGTTGACAGCGGCTAGAGATTTTATTAAGGCTACAGAAGCTATTCAAAATGCTGACAAAGCACTGGCTTCCTTGCCAACTGCCACAGGAATTGCCGGTCCGGCAATCAGCAGTATAAATGTAAATATAGATGACTTGATTCAAACCGTGTCCCGCGCCAATAAAGCGCTTGGCAGTCTAAGTGATAAATCAAAGGCAGTTTTTGAAAAACTTGGGCAGGCAAAATTTGCCCAGCAGTTTGTAAATGAAAGCGCTCAAGCAATGCAGGGCATTCTTGGGCTTCGGGAAAGCCTGCAATCGGAGTACGATAAAATTATTGGAGTATTTTCGTTGCGGCGTGAAGGCAAGCGAGGTGATTTCGCTGAACGATTTTACGAAATTCAGCAATCTTTTGAAAGCGCACTTGCTGGACTAGACGCGGCATATGAAAAAGCGGCGGCCTTGGTAGATCCCAAGGACTTGGCCGGATTGGAAGAATTTTACAAGAATCTGAAAGATTCTTTGTTTAGCGCCCAAGCTGCTGCCATAGGATTTGCTGAAGCACTTACAAATATCCCCGCCAACATTCAAATTGGCATTGCAATTGAAAACATTAAAGATCAGCTGGCAGAGCTTTCTGATCCAGCTAAGCAAATAATCAACGCCGCCACCGCCATTGGTGATGCGTTCTCCAATTCATTTAAGGGCTTGATCACTGGCGCCACCAGCGCACGCGAAGCACTAGCGGGCTTCTTCAGCAGCGTGGCAGATTACTTTGCTGACATGGCGGCCCGGATGATTGCCGAGTGGATCAAGCTGGCGATTCTGAATACAATCTTCAGGATTTTTAATCCCACTGCCGGCGCGGGGCTTTCTGATTTGTCTGCCCCAGCAACAATCAACAACCCACTAGGCGTTTTGAACGCCAACGGCAACGCCTTCGCCCAAAACGGCATTGTCCCCTACGCCAAGGGCGGCATCGTCAATAGGCCAACGATGTTTAAGTTTGCCCGTGGTGGCACCATGCAAACCGGCCTCATGGGCGAGGCTGGCCCTGAAGCGATCATGCCACTTAAGCGCGGCGCCGATGGCAAGCTCGGTGTTGCCGCCACAGGTGGCGGTAGTGGTGTAACGGTCAACGTTTCAGTAGACGCCAAGGGTACACAGGTACAGGGTGACCCAGGCCAAGGCGCAGCACTGGGACGTGTTATTGCTGGCGCTGTTCAGGCTGAGTTGATCAAACAGCAACGCCCTGGTGGGCTGCTGGCAAACACAAGGTAAGACATGCCAACATTCACCTACGTTCCTGACTTCCCGGCACAAGAGAGCACCACACCTCGTGTCAGCCGGCTTGCCTATCCAAACTATGAACAGCGCACCACCTTTGGTCTGAATCCACTGCAGGACTCCTGGAGCCTGACTTTCAGCGGACGCACGGCAGCTGATCGTGATGGTATTTACTCTTTCCTACAGGCTCGTGCTGGCACTGAGCCATTTCAATGGGAAACACCGTTTGGGGAGACTGGCAGCTTTATCTGCTCTTCATGGAGCACCACTCTTGATTCGTGTGATTACAGCACAATTGCCGCCACATTTGAAGTGCAATACGTGCCGGCCGGGCCAAACCTGACGCTGCCTGCCGCGCCAGCAGTTGCGTTTTCGTACAAGCCTGAATTTTCTGCACAGCAATCTTTTGATAGTCGGGCACGAGTTACTGCATTTGGCGATGGCTACCGCCAGCGTGTTGTATTTGGCCTGCAGCCACAAGAAGAAGCATGGAGATTGTCGTTTCAAAATCGAACCAATGCCGAGCGTGGTCAGATACGCGATTACCTACGTGGCGCCAAAGGTGTTACAGCATTTGCTTGGACGGACCCAAGAAGTGGGCAAGCGGCTAGGTTTGTTTGCGACGAGTGGAGCATTGAATATGTAAACTTCAACAACAGCAACATTGACGCGACATTCCGCAGGGTATTTGAGCCATGAGCGTTCCCGTTTCAGATCTTCAAGCCATTGCACCCAGTTCAATCATCGAACTGTTTGTACTGGAATTGAATACTACGCAGCATGGCACAAATGATGTGTACCGTTTTCATGCAGGCAGCAACCTAAACAGCAACGGCGAAGTCGTCTGGGCAGGTGATACTTATCTGCGGTTTCCCGTTGAAGCAGAAGGATTTGAATACAGCGGCAACGGTCAACTGCCGCGTCCGAAAATCCGCGTGTCCAACATTTTTGGCACCATTACAGCGTTGATACTGAGTTTACCGGATGGCCTTGAAGGCGCAAAAATGACGCGCATCAGGACGCTGGCAAAATATCTCGATGCTGCCAACTTCCCTAGCGGCAATCCAACAGCAGATTCAACAGCTGAGTTTCCACGTGAAATCTTTTATGTGGATCGCAAATCAGCCGAAACACGCGATTTCGTTGAGTATGAACTGGCCGCCGTATTTGATCTTGCTGGCATCAGGGCACCAAAGCGGCAGTGCATCGCCAACATTTGCCAGTGGCAATATAAATCTACAGAGTGCGGATACGCTGGCACTGCGTATTTTGATGCTAACGATAACCCTGTAACAAGTTCTGCCAATGATGTTTGCGGTAAGCGACTGAGCAGCTGCCAAGCGCGATTCAAGAGTTTTACGGTGAATGGCTCAGTCACCTCCGGCAGCAATCAACTGGTTTTGACGCAATCAGTAATAGTCGGATCCGGCGAGGCAGTGTCTGGATTTGGCATCCCCGCCGGAACAACGGTGTCATCTATATCTGGTTTGACCGTAACAATGAGTGCAAATGCCACTGCCACAACCAATGCGTCCAAGACAGGAACAATTCAAACAAACACTACTGAGCTGGTTTTAGTAAACTCAACCGGCCTTGCTCCAGGCATGGCGATTAGCGGACCAAACCTTGCAGATGGGACAACAATCGCCGCAATTAGTGGGTCCACGATAACGCTTAATCAACCTGCAATTCGCAACTACACGTTATTTACAACGCAAACCGGCTCAATAATAACAAATATACCTTCCCCTCCAAACAGAATAATAAATTTGACAACAACAGGCCTCACTGTTGGCATGTCCGTAATGGGACCAGAATTGCCCACGGATTATTCCGTAAAAATAACTTCTATCGGAACAGATTACGTTAATTTGTCATATAGTGTTGCCAACCCTGTATCCGCTCAGTCTTTTAGTTTTTACACTCTGTCTGGTTACACGCCGGATACCTATAATTTTTCTGGAAGTCCGAGCTACGTTTTTCGTAACCCAGCTACCGATGCTCTGCCGTTCGGCTCTTACCCTGGCATTGGAACCTATTACACATGATCAGTAAATGGCGCCAAGCAGCGTTGAAACACGCAAAGGCTGATGATCCGCGTGAAGCCTGCGGACTGGTTGTGATCATCAAAGGCCGCAAGCGTTATTGGCCATGCCGCAATCTCTCGCAAGGCACTGATCAGTTCATCCTCAACCCAGACGACTGGGCCGCTGCTGAAGATGCCGGCGAAGTAGTCGCCGTGGTTCATAGTCACCCTGCAACACCACCGCAACCGAGCCAGCCTGATCGCGTTGCATGTGAGCACAGCGGCCTGCCATGGCACATTGTTAATCCCAAGCTGGAGACATGGGGCGAGTGCAAGCCATCAGGATTCAAGGCTCCGTTGATTGGCCGCGAGTGGACTTGGGGTATTACCGACTGCTGGGCCCTGGTTCGTGATTGGTATGGCGAGCACGGTCTTCGACTGCCGGACTGGAAGCGTCCATTGACGCCAGAAGAATTTGAGGCTGCACCATTTTTTGATGACTGCTGGATCGAAGCTGGTTTCCGTGAACTGGGCGAAGACGAGTCGCTGGAAATCGGGGACGCACTGCTGATGAACATGCAAGGCATCGGCCTGAATCATATTGGCGTTTACGTCGGCGATCAGATGGTGTTGCACCACGTCCGGTATCGACTAAGCAGCCGTGACCTATTTGGCGGCTGGCTGCAAAAGTGCGTTGGGCGCCGTTTGCGCCATGATGGGTTGGAGCTGAGGTAAGTCATGCTGCGCGAGATCAAAGTCTACGGACAGCTTGCAAAATTCCTGAAGCGGCGTGTGTTTAAGGCCGACGTAGCCAGCGCCGCCGAGGCCGTCCGTTTTCTTGTGACCAACTTTCCGCAGCTCGAAAAGCACATGGCGGATCAGCACTATCGCGTCAGTGTTGGCAGCGACGACATCACGTTGGATGAGCTGCACAATCCAGCGGGACAGCAACCGATCAAGATTGTGCCGGTGATGGCGGGTGCGGGTAGCGCCGCTGGAAGAATTATTTTGGGTGTAGCGCTAATTGCTTTATCTTTCGGTGTTGCCAGTCTTGCCGCTGGCGCTGCTTTAGCTGGAAATTTGAGCGGGTTTGGGCTACAAGCTATTGCATTTGCTACACAAGCCGGTGTGTATATAGGCGGCGCTTTAGTGCTTGGTGGCGTTGCTCAATTACTCACGCCAGTCCCAAGAATCAGCAACGCTGATCAAGACCCACGCAAGTCGTTTTCATTTAGCGGCGTACAGCAAACCAGCCGCCAAGGCCTACCTGTGCCGGTAGTCTACGGTGAAACGCTGGTCGGCTCTATCGTGATCAGCGCCGAAATCGATACTGTGCAGGTAACCGGCTGATGGATGACCTCATTCGTGGCGCATCAGGTGGCACTGGCAAAGGCGGCGGCGGATCAGGCAGCAGCCCGACAGAAGCAGCTGACAATCTTAATTCAACGCAATACGCACAGGTTCTCGATTTGCTGAGTGAAGGCGAAATCGAAGGCCTTAAAAATGGCAACAAATCAATCTTTATCAACAATACACCACTGGAAAATCCTGATGGTTCGTATAACTTTAAAAACGTAACTATCCTGACGCGCAAGGGTACGCAAATCCAATCGCATATCCCTGGCACGTCTAACATCCGAGACGAAAAGCCCGTTGGCGTAACAGTTGAACAGGCCATACCGATTGTCCGCACTATTACAGACAGCAACGTTGATGCAGTGCGTGTCACGATTACGGTGCCGCAACTGCAGTTAATTCAAGATGACGGCAGTATTGTTGGTTCTTCTATCCAACTGCAGATTGCCGTTCAATACGATGGCGGTGGTTACACAACGGTCATTGATGACACCATCAGTGGCCGCACAGGAGACGCTTACCAGCGTGATTACTTGGTAAATCTAAGTGGCGCATTTCCTGTTGATATTAAAGTCACTCGCGTTACAGCAGACAGCGCATCGGCCAAGCTGAGCGACGCATTTAATTGGACTAGCTACACCGAAATTATTTATGCCAAATTGCGCTACCCAAACAGCGCACTCGTGTATTTGCGTATTGACGCCGAGCAGTTCAGTTCCATTCCCCAGCGCAGTTATCTCATTCGTGGCATCAAAGTTAAAGTGCCGAGTAATGCCACTGTTGACAGCACCACTGGTCGATTGATTTACAACGGCGTGTGGGATGGCACCTTTGGTGCTGCTGTTTGGACTACCGATCCAGCTTGGTGCTTGTGGGATCTACTCACGTCCAAGCGTTACGGATTGGGTGATCACATTGCCGCCGCACAGCTCGACAAGTGGGCGTTCTATGCAGCATCCCAGTATTCATCGGCACTGGTGCCCGATGGCTTCGGCGGTTTTGAGCCACGGTTCTCAATGAACTGCAACATCCAAACCGCTGAGGAGGCATACAAGCTCATCAACGATTTGTGCTCCGTGTTCCGCGTCATGCCCTACTGGAGCACTGGCGCGTTGACTGTCAGCCAAGACAAACCAGCCGACAGCAGCTACCTGTTCACGCTTGCCAACGTTTCCGAGGAAGGCTTTACCTATCAAAGCAGCAGTCTGAAAAACCGGCCCACGGTGGCAGTGGTGTCTTACCTGGATCTTGAGGCCCGTGATATTGCCTATGAGGCAGTCGAAAATCAAGCGTTGATCGCAAAATACGGCGTTGTGACAACGCAAGTCAGCGCGTTTGCCTGCACCTCTCGCGGTCAGGCTAAACGGCTAGGTGAATGGTTGCTTTATTCCGAATGGGAAGAATCCGAAACAGTCACCTTTGTTTCATCCATTGACGCTGGCGTTGTTGTCCGTCCTGGCCAGGTCATTGAAATTAGCGATCCGGTACGTGCTGGCTCTCGCCGTGGTGGGCGCATCAAATCAGCCACGACAACAGCCATCACGGTGGATGACGCCACAGGCTTGACCCTTTTCAACAACCCCCTGCTCTCGGTGATTCTCCCTGACGGCACCGTGGAGACCAAATCTGTAAGCAGCATTTCCAGCGGTGTAATCACCGTATCTTCAGCGTTTAGCAGTGCGCCGAATTCCAACAGTATTTGGATTTATCAAACCAACGATCTTCAAACATCAACCTGGCGCGTATTAGGCGTTCAAGAACAAGATGACTGCAAATATGCGGTTACAGCGCTTTCTTACAATGCCAGCAAGTACGCATACATTGAACAAGATCAAAGGCTGCTAAATCGTGACATCACAAATCTAAACAGACTCCCAGCTGCACCTACAAACCTTTCCGCAAAAGAAGAGATATACGAACTCAACGGTCGCGCTGCTTCAAAAATTCTTGTTAGCTGGCGACCTGTAAATGGCATCAATCAATATCGCATCCGCTGGCGCCCTCAAAATGGCAACTGGACCGTAAATACACAAGCACGCCCAGATTTTGAAATTTTTGATACAACAATCGGCACTTATTATATCGAAGTGTACTCGTTAAATGCAAGCCTCAAGCCTTCAAGAAGCCCAGCTTTATTAACGTTCCAAGCCGTAGGTAAGACTGCTTTACCGGCGACGCCAGCTAACCTCAATCTGATTGCCATCGACCAGGCAAGCGCCATCCTTAATTGGGATCGTTCAACTGAACTTGATGTGCTGCTAGGCGGCAAAGTGCTTATCCGACACAGCACTAACATTGTTACTCCTGCTTGGGATCAAGCGCAAGATATTGTGTCTTCGGCATCAGGCGGACAAACGCAAAAGCAAGTGCCGTTACTTGAAGGTACATACCTTGTCAAATTTGAAGATGACGGCGGCAGGCGTAGCGCTGCAGCTGCGGCTATCGTTGTCGATTTGCCAACACCACAGCCACGTTTGCTGATTCAGTCTTACCGCGAGGATCAGGAAACTCCGCCGTTCTCAGGCAATTTTACCAATATGATCTATAGCTCGGAATTTGACGGGCTTATCCTTGCAACTGGGGATCCAATAGATGACTTTGCAACAGACAACAACTGGGACGGCTTGGGATTGATTGACGGATTAAGCAGCAACGCTGGCACAGGCGAATACGAGTTCGGCAGCACACTGGATCTTGGCGGCATATTTGATGTTAATATCCGTCGTTATTTTGTAACACGGCCATACATTGCATCTCAACTTTGGGATGATTTTTTTGATCTAATTGACACCTGGATTGATATTGATGGGCCAACAGCTGATCAGGTCAACGCAGCGCTGTACGTGCGTGCCACTGACAACGATCCCAACGCATCGCCGACTTGGGGCAGCTGGCGTGAGTTCAGCAATGCCATTCCGCGTGGCCGCGCATTTCAGTTCAAAACCATTGCTACCAGCACGGCCATCGACCAAAACATCGTTATCGACGAACTCGGTTGCGAGGTGGAACTACAGCAACGAACGACATCATCGGCCACGCTCACCAGCGGCACTGGGACATATACGGCAACGTTTGCCGAAAAGTTTTACCAAGCACCTAGCGTGGGCATCACCGCTTTTGACATGGCTACCGGCGACTACTTTGCCATCAGCAGCGTCACGCGCTCCGGCTTTGACGTGGTGTTCCGAAACAGCGCCGGCACTGCTGTCAGCAGACAATTCACCTACACTGCTATCGGCTACGGTCGGGAGATCACCTAATGGCACAGCACGATTACGTCATTGCCAACCAATCGGGGGCTGCGTTTCGCGCTGACCTGAACAACGGCCTTGCGGCCATCGTCACGCTGAACAGCGGTGCTACGGCTCCGAGCACCACTTACGCCTACATGCTCTGGGCGGACACCACGGCGGGTTTGCTCAAGATGCGAAACGCCGCCAACAACGCCTGGATCACGCTGCGCGAACTGGACGGCACGCTGGCCTTTGAAGACGGCACGGCTGCAGCGCCGGGGTTGGCGTTTGCGTCGGACCTCAACACAGGCATCTATCGAATTGGCGCCGACTCGCTCGGCATCTCAACTGGTGGTGTCAATCGTCTGCTGGCCAATAGTTCCGGCCAAGTTGCAGTAACGCTTGCTGGTTCGGCCGCCACGCCATCTTTCACTAAAGACGACGATCTCAATACTGGATTGTTTTATCCGGCAGCGGATACGTTGGCGATTACATCAGGTGGCACCGAACGCGCTCGCATCGACAGCTCGGGCATCGTTGGGATTGGCACAAGTACAGCTGATAATAGCAACTCTGGAGGGCCTGCGGCCAAATTAGTGGTCAAAGGCAACGTGGCAGTAGGTCCGTCAGACACCTTAATCAATAGCACTACAACTTATTTTCATATCGGAGGCGACGAGGGCGGCAGCCAACGCAAGGTTGCGCTTGCCCATGTGCCAGCTGGGGATTGGGGACGCGGCAGCCTGTTGTTCTGTGTGGACAATACAGCTGACGGTTCTAATGCAACTACCGCCGACGAAGCCCTCCGCATAACCGGCGACAAATACCTCCGCATGGCTGCCAGCACAGGCGGCATCCAGTTTAACGGCGACACCGCAGCAGCTAATGCGCTGGATGATTATGAGGAGGGGACGTGGACGCCGACATGGAGCTTTTCTGGAGGTGGATCAGTGACCACAAGCGTGCAAGGTGCTTACTACATAAAGGTTGGCAAGCTGGTTCATGTTCAAGCAAGATTTTTTACGTTAGCAATTAGCTCTCCATCGGGAGACGCAACCTTAGGTGGATTGCCGTTTGCTGTTGGTGGAGCTGCTTACTATAACGGTTTTACGATTGGCGAAGCCCAGTCATGGGCCACCGCGTTTACTGAGCTACGCATAGCAGCCCTAGGAGAGACTACTAATATGAGGGTGATTAAAAACGCCACTAACGTTGCCGAATCAAAAGTCCAAGGAAGTGATTTTGGGTCCGGCTCTGGCAACAATCTCATCAACATGACAGGAACTTATGTCTCAGCCTGATCGGCCTCAGCTAAGCCCGCAACGGCTAAAAACTACGGCCTAAACCCGCTATGCCTGGAGGGCATTTCTAATGGCTACTTTCACTGAACGCCACGAACACAAAATCGAAATCATCCCGCCCCATTCCATCCTGCAGTGCCGCCGTGCGGACATCATCGAAAAGGATGGCGTCGAGGTGGGCCGCACCTACCACCGCCATGTCTGCGTCCCCGGTGACGACATGGCTAACGAGTGCGCTGAGATGCAGGCGGTTGCAGCTGCGCTTTGGACGCCTGAGGTGATTGCGGCGTACCAAGCTGGTGTTGC
>Ga0070751_1000389_pt1 | contig 29062 bp, 37 predicted proteins | sample VirMetDEL_Aug_28_FD_78514 | JGI IMG/M metagenome (GOLD analysis project Ga0070751, IMG submission 78514) | Aqueous microbial communities from the Delaware River and Bay under freshwater to marine salinity gradient to study organic matter... | ecosystem: Environmental > Aquatic > Marine > Coastal...
CATAAAACGGAAGTCAATGAAGAACTACGTGGATCAAGAAGTAGAAACATTCATCAAATTTTTATTGAATCTAATGGTGAAAGAAACAAATTACCATTTAATAATTTAACTGCTGCCAAGGCAATGCTAAGACACGTTTCTGAAGGTGGTTATGTATATGATGACTTCGGAAATTATATTACTGAAACTATTAAAAATATTAACAGTTTAAATAAATTTGTTAAGTATAGTGTAACAAATAATTTAGTTAATGAAAATAGTCAAGATATTATAGAAGCTTGTGCTAGTAAAAAGCATAAAATGAGAGAAAATTTAAAGAAAATTGTAACTAAAAAAGGTTACTCAGAATCTAAAGAAAATTTTGCTCCCACAATTAGTGAAACTCAAGATACTTCAGAATTAGAAGAAATGTTTACTGTTAGAACAATAGATGAAACAGTTGCAGATACCTTACCATTAGTAGCTCAAATTGCACAAGAAATAAGTGAATCAAATAAAAGACAAAATTTGTATAATAATTTCTTGACACAATTAGAAGAAAATTCTATTATAGTAAAGAAAATAAAAAATAACGATCCAGACAATCCTAATAATTTTACTTTTGAGTCTAACGATTTGCAAGCACAGCAATTGATTAACTATTTTGCAAAACATGTAGTGGCAGAAGATCAACGTAATATGTTAGAAAGTATTGCGTTAAATTATCCATTGTATGATAGTGATCAAAAAAATTCTATTATTCAAAATATATTAGGAAAAATTACAGTAAATGAGCAAAATAAATCTAGAGATTTATCAGAGTCAATGATAAATAAAATTAAGAAAAACGTCAACGCAATGGTTGATGAATCAGTATTTTTTACAGCATAAAACTGTAAATAAAGTATTGACAGGGTGTTAAAACCCTGTTAGTATAGTTCATGAACAATGGTGTTCATGATCCAGGCAAACATTGGCTAACACAGGCTAATATAGGCTAACACAGGAGATTAAATATGCCCTCACTAGCAGAAATTCGAGCAAAACTTCTTCAACAACAACAGCAAGCAACTCCAGGTTCCGGAGACAACAGTATTTTTCCTTTTTGGAATGCGCCTGAAGGATCTACTGCAACTATTAGATTTTTACCAGATGCAGATAAAGAAAATGTTTTCTTTTGGAGAGAACGTCAAATGATTCGTATTCCATTTAGTGGAGTAATGGGTCAGGACGAAAGAAAACCTGTAGCAGTACAAGTTCCTTGTGTAGAAATGTGGGGAGATACTTGTCCAATTCATCAGGAGATTCGTCCGTGGTTTAAGGATCCTAAGTTGGAAGAAGAAGCAAGAAAGTATTGGAAAAAGCGGAGCTATATTTTTCAAGGATTTGTAGTAGAAAACCCTCTCAAGGAAGAGAATGAACCTGAAAATCCAATTCGTCGTTTTGTCATCAATTCAAGCATCTACAAGATTATTTCAGCAGCACTTATGGACCCTGACTTCGTTGAGGTGCCTACTGACTTTGATCAAGGTACTGACTTTAAACTTGTTAAAACTCAGAAAGGTCAGTATGCAGATTATACAACATCAAGTTGGGCTAGACGAGAACGTTCACTTAATCAAGTAGAACGAGATGCTATTGATCAATATGGTTTGAACAATTTAAATGATTTTATGCCTAAAAAGCCAGGCGACACTGAGCTTAAGGTGATTATGGAATTGTTTGAATCTAGTGTACAGGGTGAGCTTTATGATCCTGCAAGGTTTGCATCTTATTACGCTCCTCCAGGAATCAGAACAGATAATGGAACAAATGGAACATCTGACAGTGACTATGAAGAAACTGTAGTTGTTAAAAAATCTGAACCTGTTGCTGAACCTAAAAAAGAAGAATCACAACCAATCACAAGTGGCGATAACAAGCCTAGTGCGAATGAAATTTTGGAAATGATTCGACAACGTAAATCAGCTTCTTAATAGACCTAAACTGTAATGCAGGGGCTAGTAGCTCCTGCACTTCTATCTCGTGAATAAAATAAATGACAAAACCTTTTGATATAGCAAAATTTAGACAAAGTATTACAAAAAGTGTTCCGGGTATGAGCACTGGATTTTTTGATCCTGTTGATTGGATTAGCACAGGAAATTATGCATTGAATTATCTAATTAGCGGAGATTTTAACAAAGGAATTCCATTAGGAAAAGTTACAACATTTGCAGGTGAATCAGGTTCAGGTAAAAGTTACTTGTGCTCAGGTAATATTGCTAGGCAAGCACAAGAGCAAGGTATTTTGCCTATAATTATTGATAGTGAAAATGCTCTAGACGAAGATTGGTTAAAAGCTTTAGGAGTAGATACTGATCCTGCAAAATTACTAAAAATTAATGTAGCAATGATTGATGATGTTGCAAAGTTAATTAGTGAATTCATGAAAGGATATAGATCAGATTATGATGGAGTACCATATGAAGACAGACAAAAAGTATTGTTTGTTATTGACAGTTTAGGTATGTTACTTACTCCTACAGATGTTGATCAGTTTGGTAAAGGAGATTTAAAAGGTGATATGGGTAGAAAACCCAAAGCCCTTACAGCTCTTGTAAGGAATTGTGTAAACTTAATTGCTGGAAATCCTGTAGGACTTGTAGCAACTAATCATACATATGCTAGCCAAGATATGTTTGATCCAGATGACAAGATTTCAGGCGGACAAGGTTTTATCTATGCAAGTAGTATTGTAGTTGCAATGAAAAAACTCAAACTAAAAGAAGATGAGGATGGAAATAAAACTTCTGAGGTAAGTGGTATTCGTAGTGCATGTAAAGTAATGAAAACCAGATATGCAAAACCTTTTGAAAGTGTACAACTCAAAATACCATATGAAACAGGACTAGATCCTTATAGTGGATGTTTAGATTTATTTGAAAAGTCAGGAAAAATACAAAAAGATGGAAATAAATTAAAATACATTACTCCTGCAGGTGAAGAAATCAAAGAGTTTAGAAAAGGATGGACAGGAGAAAAATTACAGTCGGTCATTGATGATTTGAAAAACACACAAAATATTACAGAAATGGTAAATAACACAGAATCAAATCTAGATGAAAGGATTGAATCAGATGACAATGAATGATCAACATGTTGAGTTATTTATAGAGTGTTATTTATTGGGTAAAGAATTTATTGATAAAAAAGAATTAACTTTATTTGCAGAAAGTTATATTGAGCGTTGGGAAAATGCAGGATTTGAAGTAGAACTTGCAATTAATGGTATAGCAGGAGAGGACAAATATTTAGATGCTGCAATAAAAAATTATTTTGAAAATGACCTTGTAGAAAATGATGACGAGTAATGTCAAACTGGTATAGACAAGTACAACAAAGTTTAACACATTTACCTGAAGCAATTGAGCATTATGAACTAGAACTGGAAACAGCAGTTCTAGAATGCTCAATCAAAGGAAATGTAGAAAAATTAAGTAGAGAAATACCAGGAATAGTAGCCTACCGTTTTAATCAATTACAAGATCTAGAAGCTATACTAGAGCATCTAAATATTTTAATGAGACAAAAAAGATCTGAAAAGTTCCAGAAATATTTGGAGCATTATAACAGAGCTTTGTCTAGCAGAGATGCTGAAAAATATTCAGATGGCGATAGTGAAATAATAGATCTCCAGCACTTGATAAATGAGCTCAGTTTAACTAGAAATAAATTTATGGGAATTATCAAAGCACTGGAAAGCAAGCAATTTCAAATAAACAACGTTATAAAATTGCGTGTTGCAGGGCTAGATGATATAACTTTATAGAAAAAAAATTGTTGACTTTTTTAGTCAAGGCTGTATAATATTATTATGTTGGTTAGGTAGACAGTTTAATAACAACACACAGGAGACAGTATGTCACAGGTGCAAATTGTTGAAGGTAACTACAGAGGACAGCAGATGGCAGGAGTTGTAGGTCAGCTAGTAAAGCCCTACAAAAGATTTGCAAAGCCAATGACAGGTTATGCAGGTTTTGTTACCATTAAAGTTGGTGCTGATGTTGTCCGAGTCAAAGTACAAGGCACTAAAGGATATAAAACTGTTTCCGGAGATGTTGCAATGACCCAAAATATTATGGCCCTACAGACAACTGAGATTGAGGAGCCAGTAGTGGAAGAAACAGATGAGCAAGTTATTGAGCGTTTGCGAGAGCGTTTTGAAATTTTGAATGAAATGTCACAAGCATCAGTAGATGGTGTTGTACGTGGTATGGTTGTTACAGAACCTCCAGGAGTAGGCAAGACTTTTGGAGTTGAGAAGGTACTAGAAAAAGCGTCTATGTTTGATAAACTTGCTGGTAGACCAGAAAAATATGGTGTAGAAAAAGGTGCGGCAAGTGCTATTGGGCTGTAAATGTTGTTGTTCCGCTACGCTGATGAAGGGTCAGTATTGGTATTAGATGACTGTGACAGTATTTTGTTTGATGAAATTAGTTTAAATTTGCTGAAAGCAGCTCTAGACAGTGGCAAGAAGCGTATGATTAGCTGGAAGGCAGAAAGTTCAGCATTGCGCCGAGAAGGAATTCCAGAAAAGTTTGAATTCCGTGGTAGCATCATTTTTATTACTAACCTAAAATTTGACAAGACCAAGGGCAAGATCAAGGACCACTTGGAAGCTATTATGAGCCGCTGCCATTACTTGGACTTGACAATGGATACCATGCGTGAGCGTATCCTACGTGTAAAGCAGATTGTTGCTGATGGTATGCTTAAAGATTACAAGATTGATCAAGAAGGTGAAGATGAGATTGTAAACTTTATGCAGAAGAATTCAGGTAGATTGCGTGAAGTAAGTTTGCGTATGGTTACCAAGCTTGCGGATTTGTACAAAATGAATCCTAACAGATGGCAATCACTTGCTGAAAGTACTTGTATTAAGCGGTAAATATTAACAGGGAGCCCAGCTCCCCTATTTAGGAGTTTTTATGATGGTAGAAGCAATTCAAGTTACTTGTGCAGATTGTGGTTGGGTGCATATAGGATTAACACCTGAAGTTTGTAAAAATAATATTGAAAATTTTAATCAGTATTATGAAACACTAGACCCAGAAAAACAAGCACACTATGGAGGACCTAGTACATTAAAAGAATACCAACACTGTCACAATTGTAATAAGATAACTAAACCAGGTCAATTTAGATTGGCAGTTAAAACAGAAGTACCTATAGGAAGTACGATCCAATCTGTAATGGTAGAAAATCTAGAAGATTTGATTAAGGAAAAAGAATATGCAAGCAGTTAATAGTTTAAACTTTGGTAATGCTGATGTGCATGATTATATACGTAGAGTATATAATTACATGAGCCTAGGTGTGTTTATTAGTGCTGTAACAGCATATGTAGTATATAGTATACCAGACATTTACATTTTTTTTATGGGTAGTTGGTTAAAATGGGTTGTATTATTTGCACCTTTGGCGCTTATATTTGTTATTGCTAATGCAGTTAATAACGGCAATAATACACTTGCTAAAAATTTGTATTTTGCTCTTGTTGCTTGTAATGGTATAATGTTAAGTAGTTACTTAATGTATTACACTAGTCAAAGTATTGTAGAAGCTTTTTTTGTAACTGGATTGACATATGCTGTTACAGGTTATGTAGGTTATAAAACCAAAAAAGATTTGAGTGCAATAGGTCAATTTGCAATGTTTGCTGTAATTGGATTGGTAATTGCAAGCATTATTAACATCTTTTTTTATAGCTCGACATTCCATTTTATTCTCAGTATATTGGTTATATTGGTATTTTCAGCTCTTAATGCATACGATCATCAACAAATAAAGCAGCAAGCATTACAAGAAGGTGATGACGAAGGTATGGCTATTATGAGCAGTGTGGGACTTTATATTAACTTTTTAAATCTTTTCACAGCTTTTATGCACCTATTAGGTGTACGGGAATAGAATGCCAGAATGCACAATAGAAATACGTGATGAAGTAAACTGTAAAATACATAATTTAGATCTAGCTACAAGGCGTGAATGCGAAAAGAAATTAAAGTATTTCATGCCTCATGCCTATCATACTCCTGCATACAAACTAGGACGTTGGGATGGTTGTGTGAGTTATTTCACTCCAGGTGGAGGAACTTACATAAACATGTTGGACAATATCCTAGATGTTCTAGAAAAAAATAATTACACAATTGACATAAAAGACAGGAGAACTGATCACAGTTTTAAATTTCCCAAAATTGACGTAAACTATCATAATGGAAAAACTTGGCCTGAAGGTCATGTAAACGCAGGTGCAGATATTGTGTTACGTGATTATCAGGTAGATATCATTAATCAGTTTTTAGAGCAACCACAGTGTTTACAAGAAGTTGCAACTGGTGCAGGTAAAACTATTATTACAGCAACACTGAGTAATTTAGTAGAGCCCTATGGTAGAACAATTGTTGTAGTACCTAACAAAGACTTAGTCACACAAACATTTAAAGACTATGAAAATCTGGGTTTAGATGTTGGTGTTTATTTTGGAGATAAAAAAGACCTAGGGAAAACTCACACTATTTGCACATGGCAAAGTTTAAATGTAATTAATAAAAAGTTCAAAGATGCTGAGAGTGATTTAAGTTTGGCAGATTTTGCAGAAGATGTTGTGTGTATAATTATTGATGAAGTTCATCAAGCAAAAGCTGATGTGTTAAAGCAATTGCTGACAGGCCCATTTGCCAGTATTCCTTTGCGTTTTGGATTGACAGGAACAGTGCCAAAGGACGACTGGGCATATGCAGCACTCAAAGCCAGTATAGGGCCTGTCAGCAGGCGTCTGGGTGCTGCTGAACTGCAAGACAAGGGCGTCTTAGCAGAATGCCAAGTAAATGTTATACAGCTAGAAGACAATGTTGTCTACAATGATTATCAGAGTGAATTAAAGTTTTTAACAAGTAATTCTGAAAGAATGGATTACCTAGCAAAAATGATTAGCAATATAAAAGACAGTGGAAACACACTTGTGTTAGTTGATAGGATTAAAGCTGGAGACATGCTATTAGAAAGGTTAGGAGATGAGTGCGTATTTGTATCTGGATCTACTAAATCTAAAATGCGACAAGAAACATACGCTGATGTTCAAACGGCGGATGGCAAAGTTATTGTGGCTACTTATGGCGTTGCTAGTGTTGGTATCAACATTCCAAGGATATTTAACCTTGTACTAGTAGAGCCAGGAAAAAGCTTTGTTAGAGTTATTCAAAGCATTGGTAGGGGAATTAGAAAAGCTGAGGATAAAGAACATGTGGAAATATGGGATATAGCTAGTACAGCTAAATTTAGTAAACGGCACCTCACTGAAAGGAAAAAGTTTTACAATGAGGCACGTTATCCGTTTACAATTAAAAAGATGAAGTATTAAGGTGCAGGATCTGCAGATTCAAAATCGTCTTCATCATTTGTAGCTGAAGTCATTGTTGTATCATCTCCAGCTTCTTCCATTTCTACTTGTCCACTAACAGCATTAAAGTCAGCAAATCCCCAAGGAATTGTTTGTCCATTTTCGTCCACAATTAAATGAGCAGTAATTTTAGCTACCTGAACTGCATTACCAGCATCATTTTTTACTGTAATAGACATTTCGCCTTCAGCATTAATTTGAGCTGCATCTTCTGTTACTAGTTTACAATCTTTAATAGTAACACCATCAGTTACTCTAAATTTTTTGGTTCCTAATTGTTTAATAATCCAACCAGGTTTTGCTGTGCTACCATCATAAAATCTTACTTTGATTTCATTACCTGCTGCTGTAGGAGGTCCGAAATATTTTTTGTTAATTGGTCTTCCCATTTTTTTCTCCTTAATGACGTTCTAGGTCTACGCTGTGGGGACAGCATAAGTCCGCCCCTGTGCGGCACAAACTTATAAAGTATTTAGTTGATTTTTGTAAATATGTTTGCTAATATAAGAGTTAAATGAGGTTATCATGCTTATAAACACAATAGATAAAAATATGGATCTTAATTTTATTTCTGATGAAATAGAAGAAGATATACGTTTTATGGTTTTGGATTTTACCAATCAACCTGAATTAGATTACATTTACACACCACTAGTTTTTTTAGAAAGCTTTAATGCACCATGCGCTTTGTTGCAAATAGGAGAATATAATCTAGAAGTTCCACTGGATTGGAGTGTAATTATTGCTGATCAATTTTTAGGGCAAAGTGAAATAATCAGTATCATGCAAATAGCTGACAGAGGTTTTAGTGCATTTTCAATTAATCCAGATCATGTAAAACCTGAATTTTTACCAATTAATTTAAAAACAGTATATAATGAAAAGAAATGGTATTTGCCTAAATTAAAAACTGGACATATGTTAGCAATCCCTTTAGAGTTAAGTCCTGATAGTTTGTGTGTGTTTTTTGCAAAGGATTTGACTAAAATAAATGATGTAATAGAGATAGATCAATTATGGCTATGATACATATAAAAGAATTAACTAGAGCCGTTGATACTAAAGATATTAATTGGTACAATGAATTATCAGAAGCTGAAAAAACTGAATTTAGTGCATGGAAAACCATGCGTTTTATTAGTGCAAATGTAAAAGACAATGAACACGAGTTAGGATTATATTTAACAAATGAAATTGTTAATGTAAATTTTAATAGCTTAACAAAACATCCAGAATTACAGTGGAAACTATTGACATGTGTAGGCACAGGAAAAGTTTCTTATCATCCCTGGATCAGTCCAGGTAAAAGAGTAAAAAAAGATCAGCTATTAGAGTGGTTTAAAAATAATTTTAGGAATGAAAAAATTAACAATTTAGAAGTTCTTGTACAGTTATCAGAAAAAAATGAAATATTAGAATATGCTGAACATCAAGGATGTACAGATAAAAAATTAAAAGAGCTTAGTAAAATCTTAAATGACTAAGAAAAAATTTCGATGTGATTTTTGCAAAAAAACTTTTAGTAGAGAACAGACCTTACTTACACATAGTTGTATTTATAGATCAAGATATCAAGACAAAGAAAACCCAGATGTAATTTTAGCTTTTACAATATACAAAAAAATTGTTGATCCTGCAGGAAATAAAAAAATACATTTTGATAAATTTATATATAATAAACTTTATACGAGTTTAATAAAAATGGTTCGTTGGATTAAAGAAAATAAGTTATATAATTCTCAAGAGTATATTGATTGGTTGATTAAAAATAGTGTAAATTTAAATAATTGGAATAAGGAAACTACCTATCAAAATTTTATATACAATTTTTTACAAACAGAAACTCCAGAAAGAGCAGTAGAGAGATTTGTAATTCTTGCAGAAGAATGGGCTATAGATACCAATAATTACTGGCAAGAGATTTTTACAAAAGCAAACACAAACTGGATTTGTCATAAAATACAAATGGGAGTGATTAGTCCATGGATTTACTTGGGTAGTGATGTAGGAAAAGAAATGTTAGGTAGACTAAATCAGGAACAATTAGAATTAGTACTGGGTTGGTTAGAAGCAATAGCAAATGTTTTTCAAAGGAAAATTAAAAATCAAGACTTACTATGGATGAACAATTTGTTTTCGTAGATGCAGACATTGATATAGATCTTGCTGATAGAAATACTTTATTAAGTAAAATAGACAACATTCCTGCAAGTATAATAGAAGAAAATAATCTTTCTAAACATAAAACAGGCGTATATTTTCAATCTGTTCCTATAGATCCTCTAAGCGGATACTGTAGTGTAGACCATAAAAAAGCATATGATTTAGGGTACTTTAAAGTAGATTTTTTAAATGTGAATGTATTATCAGATTTAGAATCTAATGATTGTATCTATGACTTAATTAACAAAGACCCTGATTGGACTAAATTACAAGATCCTGATATTGTAAAACAATTATTTCATATTCACAATCATTTTAATATTTTAAATGAAATGAAGCCTAGTAATGTAGAACAATTAGCAGCAGTATTGGCTATTATTAGGCCTAGCAAAAGATATTTATTAGGTAAATCTTGGTCAGAGGTTTTAGAACAAGTATGGACGAAACCAGAAAATGAAGAATATTTTTTTAAAAAAAGTCATGCTATAGGATATGCACTAACAATTGTAATGCAATTAAATTTACATTTTCCTTATTAATTTTACTTGACGTCTTTTAACACGTTTTTGAAATATATTTTTTAAACTTACACTGGGTCCTTGTAATATCTCATAATCTTTACTATGAAATACTCGCAATGTTTTAGAAAATATACTAAATCTTTTTCCTAAAAATAAGTTAATAGGCATAATTCTATTACTTTCCCACCACCATTCTTCTCCGCATTTTATAAATTCTTTTTTATCTAGATTTACTGTTAAAACATTATAATCATAAAAACTTACAAAATTTTGATCTGTATGTTGTATAATACCAACATATTCGTTCTTATTTACTTTTATTACACTTAAAAATGGATACTCTTCGAACTTCATATTAATTTGATAAATATTTTAAAAAAGAGAGCTTTATGAATTTCACTCAAGATATTTATGATATTCCGATCATACAAGAAATTGTCATAAGCTCTAGTACAAGTGGAAGCCCAGTGAGTGAAATACTTTTTCCTAGAGCAAAAACTATCCCTATAAACAAGGGTTATACTAGTAATGTTACTTTTCATGTTAGAGACGAAAATAAAAAAATTAAAAATGTTGCTGGTTTAAATTTAGTAGCAAGATTATATAATGTTGATCAAACAGTACTACTAATAGAAAAACCTTTACTAAATACTGATTTAGCAAAAGGAATAGCAACACTTGTATTTACTCCAAACGATATTCAGGATTTTGAACCTGGATTATATAACTTATATATAAGCATGGGATCACAGCAAAATAATACTGTCTTATATAACAATAGAACTTATGATACAAATTTGACAGTTGAAATTTTACAAGGTGGTAGTATAACTTATACAGCACAAGAAATAAATTTATTTTATCCCACTACAGATCCAAATATTACAATTAGTGAACCTGTTGAGGCACAAGCAACTCAATTACTTAACAGGGGAGGTTTAGCAACAATAGCTGTCTATGCAACTGGTTTTACTGGTAATTTATATTTAGATGGTACATTAGAATTACATCCTAATAGTCAAACAAATTGGTTTTCCGTACCTCTTTATTGGAGTCATCCTCACTATGAATATCAGAATTTTAGTGGTATCGATCCTCATAACTTGGTTTGTTTTGCAAATTTTGTAAGATTTAGGTTAGAAACCACATCTGGAACTGTTGACAAAATACTATTTAGAGGCTAGAATAATACTATTATGATAGTACATGATTTAGTCTCAAGATATCTACCTCTAGGTTCTCGAAGTAATCCCAGTGGATGGATTAGCTTTAATTGTCCTATGTGTACTACTAGAGGCGAAAGGCGTCCAGATAGTAAACGTAGGGGGGGATTGCGTTTTAATGAGGATAATAGTATAACTTATAATTGTTTTAACTGCGGATACAAAACTGGATGGAGTCCAGGAAAAAACATAACCAAAAGTCTACGAGAATTATTACTTACCTTTGGTACTCCTAAAAATGAAATACAATTAGTAAATCTCCAATTAATGGACGACAAACCATTAATTAAAACAGAAACTAAAAAGACAAATACTTTACCTGTTTGGGAAGCTAAAGAATTTCCTCCAAATACAAAAAGTATTGTAGATGCTGAAGTATCAACAGAATATGTTGCAGCAGTAGAATATTTGGCAGAAAGAGAGTTGCTGGATTTAGCGGATTGGCATTATAGTACCTACCAACACTTTAAAAATAGAATTATTTTACCATTTAAATATAAAAATAAATTAGTTGGTTATACTGCTAGATCTATTCCAGAGCTTATAAAAAATAATAAGCGACAACCTAAGTATATTAATAATATGCCAAAGCATTTTATATATGGGTTAGATACAATATTGCCTGAATATAAATATGTTTTAGTTTTTGAAGGTCCTTTCGATGCAATTTGCTGCAAAGGAGTAGCAGCAATAGGAAATACAATTAATGATACTCAGGCTGAAATTTTAAATAAATTACGCAAACAAATTGTAGTTGTTCCTGATAGAGATATTTCAAGTATGAGCTTTATAAAATCAGCTATAAAATACGGCTATACAGTTAGCTTTCCTAAATGGAATGATAAAATAAAAGATGCAAATAGTGCAGTTATAGAGTATGGTCGACTTTTTACTGTAAATAGTATATTATCAAATATTGTATCAAATCCTATAAAAACAGAAGTACAAGCAAAATTATGGCTCAAGAATTAGAGTACAATAAACAATTACAAGAACTTTTTGTAAAATTTTTAGCAAGTGACACTGAGCTTTTTACAAGATGTCAAAGTATAACACGCAAAGATTTTTTTGATAATCATTTACAAGAAATTGTAGAGTTTCTAGATGAACATGTCAGTGTTTATCAAGTTTTACCAACAAGAGAGCAACTAATAGGTATCTATGATTTTGATTGGCATGATATACTGGATGCAAAAGAACAACACAAAAAATGGTTTATTGAAGAATACGAAAAATTTTGCAGACATAAAGCACTTGCTTTGGCAATTTTGGAATCTACAGATTTGTTACAAGAGGACAAATATGGAGAAGTAGAAAGAATTATCAAAGAAGCAGTCCAGTTAGGACTTCCCAAGAATATGGGAACACAATATTTTGAAGATCCTAGATCTAGACTGGAAAAAATAAAAGACAATAATGGAACAACTAGTACTGGGTGGCAAAGTTTTGATCGGGTATTATATGGAGGATTTAATAGGGGAGAGCTTAATATATTTGCTGGAGGGAGTGGCGCAGGTAAAAGTTTATTCTTACAAAATTTAGCTCTTAATTGGGCATTAGCAGGTATTAATGTTGTTTATGTAAGCTTAGAACTTAGTGAAGGATTGTGCAGCATGAGAATGGATAGCATGCTTACTGGTTACGGTACAAAAGACATTTTTAAAAACATGGACGATGTTGAATTAAATGTTAAAATGAAAGGGAAAAAAAGTGGAAACTTGCAAATCATACAAATGCCAAACGGCGTAACTATAAATGATATTCGCAGTTATTTAAAAGAACTAGAAACTAAATCAGGAAAAAAGACACAAGCTATCTTGGTAGATTACTTAGATTTGATGATGCCTGCACAAAGGAAAGTTCCTCCCAGTGATTTGTTTATTAAAGATAAATTTGTAAGTGAAGAATTACGTAATTTAGCAACTGAGTTAGAAATAGTTATGGCAACTGCTAGCCAGCTAAACAGAGGTGCAGTAGACGAAGTAGAATTTGATCACAGTCATATTGCTGGAGGTTTAAGTAAAATACAAACAGCAGACAATGTTGTAGGTATTTTTAGCAGCAAGTTAATGCGTGAACGTGGAAGAATGCAAATACAATTTATGAAAACTAGAAGCAGTAGTGGAGTTGGCAGTAAATTAGATTTAAAATTTGATGTAAACAGTTTAAAAATTAGTGATCTTGATGAAGATGAAGCAGAAGAAAAGCCGGAAAGCATATATGAAAGCATTAAACGTAAAACTGAAACAAGTGTAGAAGAAGCACCAAAATTAGATCCAGTAGATCATAGTGAAAGGCTTAAAAATTTATTGCGGAAAATGAATTAAATGTTGCTTAGTACTTGCAATAAAGCTTTTCGGCTTTCAGAAGGTATAGGTCTATTGTCAGCTAAAGTAGTAATAGCTTGTTGAGCGTTTTGTACTATATCCATGGGTAGGCCACTAAACTCTACCATGTTTAAAATTTTATTAACATCTATTTCAGGTTCTTGAGCAGATTGCTCATTGAGTTCATATAGTTTCATATACATATTTATAATAAATATAAAAAAAGGATCTTTCCTATGAAAAGAAAAACTCGTAGTCTTTTCCAAGAAATTGACCAAATTTATATTGGTAATGATAGGCGAATGATTATTGAGACACGTAGCGATCATTTGATTAATGGCATCATTAATTTAATAGAACAGCTATATTATGAATATCCTCAAGAACAAGCTGATGAGCTAGAACGCAGACTTGTTAATAGCATAAGGGGCAAAGATCCAAATAAGTTTAAGCGAGGTTTAAAAAAGTTTAATGAAGATAAGTGAAATTACATTAGCTGGATGGAGAAAAAGAGATATAAGAGGACCCAGGAAACCTCGTAGAAAACAATTAGATTTTAATAATAAAATTACTGAAGGTGGAAATATTTTTGGTGCGGCTACAGATAGAATTCGCAGAGAACACATAGCTCCTACATTACAAAAATATTTTATAGAGCTAAAAAAAGTATTTCCTAAAGCTCCTATCAACCCTAATGATTTCCATCCTGTAGGCAGTGTTGGTAAAAAAGATACTAGTGGAGATATTGATTTAGCAATAGATGGAACAAAATTGTTTCCCAATGGTGTAACTTCTGATAGTGTTCAAGCATGGAATATTAATCCAGAAGAATTTGTAATGCGGTTTGATCAATTACAAAAAAGAGCAAAAACAAGTACAAAAGAACAAATTGCTATGAAAGCAGTCCTACAGCTAATAAGTGAGTATGTTAATGCCCATGCACCTAGCATACACATGGACGAAAAAAAAGCAAATCCAGGAAATGCTTTTGGAATGTTTCCTCAGTATGATGAACAAGGAAACAATCTAGGTATAGGTATACAAATTGATTGGATGATAGGACATTTACCTTGGTTGTTGTTTAGTTATAAAAGCATTGAATATGGTAAAGAAGATAATGTAAAAGGTTTGCATCGTACCCAACTTTTATTAAGTATGTTACAGGTAAAAGGATTCAGTTTTAATCATGTAAAAGGAGTTACAGATAAAAAGACAAATCAAGTTGTTGCAAATACACCAGAAGAAGTACTAAAACTAATAAACTCTTTATATGGAAGTCATCTAACAGCAGATGAACTAGATAGCTATTATGAACTTATTGATGTTGCTAAAGCCGATAGTAATTTTGATGATATAATGAGTGTATATTTAAGAATTTTAGATAAAACTCGTGCAGACATACCATATAATTTACAAGAGTACTGGATAGAGCATCAAGATCATTTTGGATTAACTGGTAAGTTTTTACCTGATACAAGTAATCTAACAAAATACAGGAAAACATAATGAGTGGAGTTGCAGGTGCAGACAGAATAGAAAGGGAGTTTGTAGAACCTACTTTAAATGATTTTAGAAATAAAGTACTACAAAATTTTCCTGGTTTCAAATCAGTACAAACTAGTGGAAGCTATAACACTAGTGCAAAAAAAGATTTTGGAGATATAGATTTAATTGTTCATATAGAAGGATCAGATAAAAAAACAATTAAAAAAGATTTGCAAAATTATTTAGAAAGGTTACCCCAAAGCATAGTTATTCCTTTTACAGGAAAGCATCAAGGAAAGCGGACATATAATGCAGGAGAATTAGTAAGTTTAAGATATCCTCAATTCAATAATCCAGGAAAAAGTGTTCAAATAGATTGTATAATAGCATTAGACGAAGATGAGAGTAATTTTAAAAAAACATTTTTAGACTACCCTGCGGAAATTCAGGGATTAATTTTAGGATTAGTTAAAGTTGCATTTCAGGAAGCACAAACAGCTGGAAAAGCTGAAAATTTATTATCAGAGTTTAACATTGACATCACCAGTTTACCTCAAGAACCTAATACAAAATATGAATTTAATCTTAGCGGACAAAAATTGGAATTTAGATCTTATGAACAAAACGAACAAGGTCAAGAAGTCAAAGGAACCCGTAATATACACTGGTATAGTACCAGGTGGAGCGATGTTACCAGGTTGCTACCCGGTTATAATTTCGATAGAGGATTTGAAAGTCTGTTGTATCAAATTGATAGAATTATTAAAAATCCAACTAGTAAACAAAGGATTCGTGGTGTTTTTAATAGCATGGTTTCAGTCAAAAGCGGAGAAGTTGGAACACCAAAAGCAGACAAAAAAGAACAAAGTATAAAAGCAGTAAACACAGTTTTAGAACAAAAAAGCACTAATTTTTTACAATGCTTGATGGAAAGCAAATTATATAGATTAAGTCCTACTCATAAATTTAATTGGCAGCACTTAATAGAACTTACATTTGTTAATATATTGGTTATACATATTTTAAGACATCAAGATCTTACAGAAGATTACGCAAAAAAATATATAAAAAACACAATCAAATATAATGGTTTTGATAATCCTTTATATTCCAATAATGATTTATATATGAATATACATGGATGTATAGGTAGTAATAGAAAAAGCAAAGATTTTTCGAAAGATATATTAAAGGAAAAATCTAATTTAAATAAAATTTTGTTATTACGATATTTTCGTATTTTAGAAAATGGTATTGAAGTTAGTGAAAGTAGACGTGATTTATTTAGATTACAAAAAGAATTAGGTATAAAAAATAATACGTTGACAAGTTTAAGAAGACTTGTACAGGAATGGCAAATATTAGATTTAAATCAAAAAAGAATTGTTTTTACTAGACTTTATTTTTGGTTAAAAAACAATGCAAGATTATTAGATGTAATGGAATATTTTGTAATGGCCATGCAAACAGATAATATGCTTATTCCGGACGCAAAAGATAAATAAATGTAAATAGCCTTAAGGAGAACAGATTATGGCAACAACAGTATATATTGATGGTGCTGCAGCACCATTAAGTGCAGGTCAAACTACACAAGTAGGCGGTACCCAAGGACCCAATGCTACTCATAATTCCACTGGTGCAGCTGGTGAGTTTATTGGTGCAAATTTTAATTATATTAATATTACAGCACCAGCTAGTTTAGATACTAAACGAGGAGTAGATGCTAATGGTGAACTATCTACATTACCGCAAATTGTTCAAATTGTGCAACAACGAGCTACTACTGTAGTGGTAAATCAATCAGGAGCAAATGTTTATATAATTGTAGAAGGACCGCATGGTTGGGGTAAAACTACAAATGATCTATTAAATATGATTAAATATACAGATAGTGAAACAGGTGGAACAACCGCAAGAGTTGTTGATAGTGTTAATTTATCAACTACAACTTTAACAATTACTGATGCTTTAGCATTAGCTTAATATTTTTTGTCGCAAGGAGGCAAATTTAAATGCCTCCTTTTTTTTGACCAAAATTTATCTGGAATAAAAAATGGCGGTGACCAAACAGATTTCAACAGAATACCAAAGTCTAGAAACTCATGTAGATCTTTGTCAGCAAAGGTATCAACAATTGGAAGAACGAATGGAACGCAATCACCAAGAGTTAAAAGACAGTTTTCGAGAAATCACAGAGTCACTTAAACAAACAAATAAAAATTTAGAACTCACAAACGAAAAAATAAGTTTAGAAATAGCTAGTATTAGAGATCAAGTAGCTAAACAAAACGACAATCAAATTAAAATTTTAATAAGTCTACTAGTAACAATAATTGCAAGTATTGTGGCTGGAGTGTTTGCATTATTATAAATAATAATATATAATAAGGGCAAGCATGGATTTATTTGATATTCCTACACCTGTTGTTGAAACCAAGTTAGTTTGGGCTAGAACAGGAAAAAACAAATTAGTAAGAAAATTTAGATGCGTTGCTGGTAAAAGAGCAGGCAGAGTTGTTGGCGATCCGTCTCAATGCCATTTACCTATAGACGTTTTAAAAAAATTTAAACTAAAACAAACTAAGGCTAAATTAGGAAGCAGAATGCTTAAAAAGTCTCTTAAAACCAAAAAGTATAATCCAATCAGTAAACTAGTTCAAAGGCTTAACAAATGAAAATAGATGAAATACGATTACCCAATCGTCCTGCAACTACTGCACAACCTGGTGGATATCAGGGCAGTCAATTAAACAGCAGAGTTAAACCTCCACAACCAACTACTGATCCTGAAGTTCAAGAACCATATAAAATAGCAGGTAATAGAAAACAACAAGATAATCCAGGAACATATAGTAATAGTACAATAAAAAGTGTTCCTAGTATGCCTAAAAGTGCTATTAAAAAGAATGTAGTTGTAACAGATCCTGAAACAGGTGAAGAAATAGGTGTAGAAAATGATGTTGTAGCAAATCAGATGATGCGTAGAGCAAAGAGGTTTTCAAAAATAGCATGAAATACATTAGACAAGAAAACGGAATTTTTACTTTTGTTAATAATAGAGAGGTTATTGTTCTAGAAAAATTGGAACGAGGTGAAAAGCTTAATGAGCGTGAAAGAGAAATTAAACGTAATTTAATTAAAAGAGGTGTATTAAATGGTAACTGAACAAGAAAAACAAGCAATGTTAAAAGCTATGAATGCTATGAATAATTCAGAATTACCTGTTACAAATTCATATTCTAAAGAAAAACTCACAAAAACTCATGCAAATCCAGATGTAGATGCTATGCTTAAGATTTTAGAAAATTTTCATTCAGCTACAGATTTAGCTACAAATAAAATATTGTCAGAAGATAATATAAAAGATACTATCCATAAAAAACAAGATAGTATAACAGTAAAAGGTTTGTATGAAATAAAAATAGAAAAAGAATTTTGGAATAAAAAGAAAAACAAAAATTATTACAGTATTTTCAATCATACAGGGGATTGTGTTTTTGAAAATGTGGCATTATTCGAAAGTGCAATGTTTATAATAAAAAATTTAATTAAAGAACAATATACAGAAGCAAAACGAATTTATAAATTAGACCAAGATTATATTAAGCATCTTAGAGATATGAGATTTGCGAAAAAAGGTGATTCACATATAATGGAAGCTAAATATAGTGATGCAAAATATAAAATGTTGGAAGTAAAAGAGCAATTAAAAAATTGCCTTTTTGAATAAATAAAATAAAAAGGGCTTACTAATGCAATTAGATAGTATTTTTAGCAAAAAACAACAATATGATAAAGTAAATTACTTTTTAAAAGAAAATTTCGGTGTTGTTATTAAAGATGATATAGAACCTAATAAAATAAATCAGCTTATATCTGTAATTCAGCAGACGTTAGCTGAATCAAGAAACTGTGCACAAGATTCTGATTATGCTAAGAATCTTTTGTTGAAAGAAGCTTTAAAGTTGTTGCGTGAGGTAAGTCCTTCTTCTAGACGGGTTAAAACCAAGGTGAAAGAATCAGTAGATACTCAAGAAAGTTTAACATATGCTATAGCTAGTAAAGCTATGAGTGCATATAAGAGTTCAGGAAAAATGCCAAAAAGCGTAAAAATTGATGGAAAAGATTATCCTGTAAGCATGAGTTTAAGCAAAGTAAAAGAAATCACTGGCGGTAAACAAGAAGTTACTGACAGTAAAGAAGTTAAAGAGTCATATGAAGTTACACTAAGATCTGAATATAAGAAAACACCCACTTTAGAAAGCTTTCAAAGTTTGTATGAAGCAGATTTAGAAGAAGCAGAAGTATTACTTGCTGCAAAGGATTTAGTAGACAAATTACAAAAAATGGTAGAAGATACTGCAAGTATGCAAGTAGAAGAATTACTGCCTTTAGTAGATGCTATGAAAGAAAGAATGGGTGCTGATAAAGCAGAAGCGTTTAACTCTTCTGTAGATTCACAATTAAGTTCATTGCTGGATATGCTAAAACAAACCAAGGATGCTGTAGATAATGCTGTTTTGTCTTTGAGTGGAGACGCTCCTATGCCTAATATGGATGCAGATATGGGTGAAGTACCAGCGATGGATTCAGAAGATGAAATGTCAGATATGCCAGCAGACGATTTAGCAGGTGTTGATCAAATGAGTGGTGGAGAAGAAGATACTTTAGGTAGAATTCCTAAAGAGTCCACATATAGAACTGCTATGAAAATGTTATTAGACAATACGTCAAAAGGAAAAGTTAACAGAAAAATTTTAGAACAAGCAAAACGTTTGTTAGTTTCTAAAAAAAAGACTTAACAGAATCTGATTTTTATATTAAAGAGCTTGAACAAGATATAACTGCTATACTAACTCAAGCTCTTGCAAATAATTTCACTAAGTTCCCTCCAAAAAATTTAATTAAAGATTTACGTCAAATGGGTCACTCAGATGTAAATATAAATGTTTTAATGGATATTTTACAAAAAATACCTATAGTTTCAGATGCAAATCCTAAATTTATAAGTTTAATGGGCGAAGTACCAATAGCAAAAGATAAAGATAAAGTTAATACACAAATTTCAAACGCTGCAAAAAAGCAAATTGATAAGGAATTTTAATGAGCTATTTTATTAATGCAAAACAAGCTAGATTAAATGCTAGAGTAAATAGTGTTATTCATACAGAAATAACAGCTTTAGAAACACTAATATTTGCTGCTATTGACAATAATGAATTTAGTATAACTGCAAATACAACAACTATGACAACTCCAGGAACTACTGCAGAAGCCTATTATGTAACTTGGCAAGGTACGTCACCAAACGCTAATTACACAGATCAAATGACACAAGTAATTGATTATTTTGAAGGATTGGGTTATAGTATATATCAACAAACAAATACTTCAACCTCCAATACTTTTGTATGGGTTATTTCTTGGTAGACATTTATTTACTTTTTGTTATAATACAAATATGTTCGATTACAAATTATTAAGCAGGGAGAATATAAACGGAAAACGTTTATATTCTACACCTACCGGTACTCTTCCTAGTGTAACTACTATTCTAGACAAAACAAGTGATAAAACATTTTTAGAATCTTGGAAAAAAAGAGTAGGAGAAGAGGAAGCTAAAAAACAAACCAAAGAAGCAAGCGGGTTAGGAACTGCTGTTCATAACCTTTTGGAAAATTATTTACTTAAAAAACCATCAAATATAGGTAGTAATTATGTTCATCAGTTAGCAGAAAAATTAGCTAATAAACTAATCGCTGAACATTTTGGTAGTATTGATACTGTATGGGGAACAGAAATAGGTTTATATTATCCTGAACTATATGCAGGAACTTGTGATTGTGTTGGTGTAGTAGATGGTAAACCCACAATAATAGATTTTAAAACAGCAAAGAAAATAAAAAAGAAAGAATGGATAGAAAATTATTTTTTACAATGCTGTGCTTATGCTCAAGCTCATAATTGTTTATATGAAACTGATATAAAATCTTGTAGTATTTTTATGGTAGATAGAGATGAAAATACAAAAAGGTTTGACATTACTGGCGAAGAATTTAATTTATATAGTAATAAATGGAACGATAGATTAATTTCCTACTATAAAATAAATACATTATAGTGAAGGAACAATTATGCGGTATAGAGAGCTTGTAAAAGAGTATACAGATCCACAAACGGCAAAAAAAGAAATTATTCAACGTATCAATGATATTGATCCTAATGATGAACAACAAAAAATATTACTAGATAAAATTTACACTATTTTAAATACAACTAATGTTGTAGGTAGATTTACTCCTGATATAGAAGTAGCCTTAAAAGGAGAGTATAAAAAACAAGTTATACTTGAAATAGCTCATAAAATGGTAAGTAGTCCTAGGCTCAATTTAAATCAAAAAAATATTTTTTTACAAAATTTCAAACAAGACAAATGTATAGATTCTAATGTGCTTTTAAAATCTGGCCATTATAACATTGTTAAAGATTTGTTCTATGGAAATAATATAAATTATCAAATGTTTTTGGAATTTGTAGATTGGGGTGCAGGTAAAGCACGAGCGGGTAAAGGTGAACATGCTCTAGCAATTTTAAGTAAAAAAATTAAACAAAAAGGTTTAGGAGATATTGATGTACTAGGAAAAGCAGTAGAATTAAAAGTTGCTGTTACAAAAGGAAGTGGAAGATTGGGAGAAGGAGGAGTAAGTCCAGATCAAGCAAAAACAATTATATCTAAATTTTCGGAATTAACAGATGCACTTAATAGCTTTAGTATCGGAGGATATGACACTGGATCTGAATTTGTCAAGAGCAGAGGCAGGATGGATAAGCCACAAAAAAGTATAAATGTTTCTGATTTTACTAGAATCGTAAATAGTTTAGGATTAGACATTACAAGAAAACAACAAATAGGAAATGCTATTTTTAGTAATGTTTTTGGAAAACACGGAGAAAAAATTACAGCAGAATTTAGTAAATCTAATGCGAATCCTAAAAATGTAACAGCAGCCTATATATCTGCAAACTTTGATTGGTATAAAGATAACCCAGATATGGGAGGAGCATGGGAGTATTTAGTTAGTATGAGCTTGGGATCAGGAGGAATGATAACGGCAACTTCAGGAGACGATTTAGCTAATTTGTATAATAAGGGAGCTATAGCAGAAGGTAAACCTATGATAATTCCTACACAACAAACTGATGTATTTTTTCAAGTAAATCCAACAGCAAAATAGTGTACAATTGATTGACATTTATAAATACAACACTTACTGAAAAACCTTGATGTAGCCAACATCAAATTAATATGAAACTTAGGAGAAATAATGGCCGCTATTCGTGTGACTAAAAGATCAGGAGAGTTAAGTCCTTTAGATATCAATAAAATACATCAAATGGTAGAACACGCCTGTAAAGGACTAACTGGTGTAAGTCAAAGTCAAGTAGAAATGAATGCAAATATACAAATATATGATAAAATAGAAACAAAAGATATACAAAATATCTTGATCAAAAGTGCAAATGATCTTATTAGTTTAGAATCACCTAATTACCAATATGTTGCCGCTAGATTACTATTAGCAAGTGTTGTTAAGGAACTATTTGGGGAATTCAAGTACATTAGTTTATATGATCAAGTTAAACAAGGTATAGAAAAAGGAGTTTATGATCCTGAATTATTGGAATACTATACTCAAGAAGATTATGAATGGCTAGATAAGCAACTTGATCATAGCAGAGATATGAATTTTACATATGCAGGAATACAGCAAGTAGTTGACAAATACCTAGTACAAGATAGATCTAATGGAAAATTATATGAAACTCCACAATATATGTACATGTTGATCGCAGCTACATTATTTCATAAATATCCAGCTGAAACTAGATTAAATTATGTAAAGCAATATTATGATGCAGTAAGTAAATTCAAAATCAATATTCCCACTCCTGTGATGGCAGGAGTAAGAACTCCATTACGTCAGTTTGCTAGTTGTGTTTTGGTTGATGTAGACGATACCTTACCTAGTATTTTTCATAGTGATAGTGCTATTGGTTTTTATGTTTCTAGACGTGCAGGTATTGGCATCAATGCTGGTAGAATAAGAGGGCTTAACAGTAAGATCAGGAATGGTGAGGTAAGCCACACAGGAGTAATTCCTTTTCTTAAGAAATTCGAATCCACTGTTAGGTGTTGCACACAAAACGGGGTAAGAGGCGGTAGTGCAACAGTGCATTTTCCTATTTGGCATCAGGAAATAGAAGACATTTTGGTATTAAAAAATAACAAAGGAACAGAAGACAATCGTGTAAGAAAATTGGATTACAGCATACAAACTAGTAAAATATTTTATGAAAGATTGTTGAAAGGAGAAGATATTACCCTTTTCTCACCTCATGATGTACCTGGATTATATGAAGCTTTTGGAAATAACGAAGAATTTGATAAGCTATATCAAAAATATGAAAAAGATAACAAAATACCAAAGAAGGTTATAAATGCAGTAACACTATTTGGGGATTTACTAAAAGAAAGAGCAGAAACAGGTCGTGTATACATTATGAATATTGACCATTGCAATAGTCATAGTAGTTTTATAGATCCTGTTCGAATGAGTAATTTGTGTCAGGAAATTACATTACCTACAAAGCCAATACAACACATAGATGACTCTAATGGTGAAATAGCTTTATGTATTTTGAGTGCTATTAATGTAGGTAACTTGCGAAACAATAATGAACTAGAACATTTATGTGATTTAGCAGTGCGATCGCTAGATGAGATTATAGAATACCAAGATTATCCTGTTGCTGCAGCAGAGCGTAGTACAAAAAATCGCAGAAGTTTGGGAATAGGATACATTGGACTTGCTCACTACTTAGCTAAAAATGGAGTAAAGTACAGTGATCCAGAAGCTTGGAAGTTAGTACATGAATTAACAGAATGTTTTCAGTATTCATTACTAAAAGCAAGTAATCAGCTGGCTCAAGAAAAAGGAGCTTGTTTAGCATTTGCCCAAACAAAATATAGTCAAGGGCAGTTACCTATAGATCATTATAAAACAGATGTAGACAAAATTACTCCTAATGACTTAAAAATGAACTGGCAAAAATTACGTGATGATATTCACATGCACGGATTGCGACATAGCACACTGTCAGCACAAATGCCTAGTGAAAGCTCTAGTGTAGTGTGTAATGAAACAAATGGAATAGAGCCTCCTAGAGGCTATCTCACAGTAAAGAAAAGCAAAAAAGGTACACTAAAGCAAATTGTTCCAGGTTATACCTATCTAAAAAATAATTATGATCTGTTATGGGAACAAGAAAGCAATGAAGGGTATATCAAAGTAGTGAGCGTAATGCAAAAGTTTTTTGATCAAGCAATCAGTGGTAACTGGAGTTATAACCCTACAAAATATCCTGACAACGAAGTACCCATGAGTGTATTATTAAATGATTTATTGCAAACATATAAATTTGGTTGGAAAACAAGTTACTACCAAAATACATATGATAGCAAAGGAGAAGCAGAAGAGGATTCAAAACTGCCGTTGGTAGAATTACCCAAAGAACAAGAGGAGTGTGAAGCATGTACAATCTAAAAAAATCCAATATAAATACCGTCTTTAATAAAAATAGTGTAGACTTTACTAAACAACCTATGTTTTTTGGTGAATCTCAAAATATACAACGTTTTGATACCTACAAATATGCTAATTTTGATAAACTTACTCAAAAACAACTAGGTTTCTTTTGGCGTCCAGAAGAAGTAAGTTTACAAAAAGATAGAGCAGATTATCTGACATTTAGACCTGAGCAAAAACGTATATTTACAAGTAATCTAAAATATCAAATACTATTAGACAGTGTACAAGGCAGAGGACCGGCTCTTGCTTTTTTACCTTTTTGTAGTTTACCTGAGTTAGAAAGTTGTATTATTACTTGGGACTTTTTTGAAACAATCCATAGCAGAAGTTATACACACATAATTAAAAATGTATATGCAAATCCTAGTGAAGTATTTGATAGTATCTTAGACGATAAAGAAATTTTGGCTAGAGCAAATAGCGTAACTAGAATGTATGATGATTTTCTGAATTATGCAGATCAATATAAAGCAGGCACAGGAGATTTAAATACACTAAAAGAAAAAATGTATTTGGCTATGGTAACAGTTAATGCTCTAGAAGGTTTGCGTTTTTATGTTAGTTTTGCTTGTAGTTTCGCTTTTGGTGAATTGAAAAAGATGGAAGGTTCTGCTAAAATAATTAGTTTTATAGCAAGAGACGAAACGCAGCATCTAGCTATTAGTCAAAATATTATTAAACATTGGAACAACGGTGATGATCCTGGTATGTTAGATATAGTTAAAAAACACGAAGTTTCTGTAAAAGATATTTACAAACAGGTGGTAAACGAAGAAAAGAAATGGGCAGAATATCTGTTTGAAGAAGGTAGTATTATTGGTTTAAATGAAAAGTTACTTGCAGAATATATTGAATATTTGGCAAACCGGAGGTTAAAATCCATTGGTATTGAACCTATTTTCGATAGGCCTTTTACACAAAATCCATTACCTTGGACTACACATTGGTTTGAGAGTAAGGACGTTCAAGTAGCTCCTCAAGAAACAGAAGTAGAGAGCTATGTTATAGGTGGTATTAAACAAGATGTAGATATGAAATCATTTAGTAATTTTGAACTATAAAGGAGAATATGTTAATTGAGAAAAATACAGAAGTAGTTACATTAAAAATGCAATCAGGAGACGAGGTAATTACCAGGATTTTAAATGAAGATGAATCAACCATAGAATGTGAACAATGCATAAGTATTGCACCAACTTCACAGGGAATGGCCATGATTCCTTGGATACAAACTGGATCATCAAAAAAGATCAAAATAAACAAGAGTCAAGTAGTGGCAAAGGTATCAACTATAAAAGAGATTGCAGATAAATACCTAGAAGCAGTAACTGGGATAAGTGTAAGTAGTCCCAGTTCTATTATAGGTGTCTAGGATTAATGGCAACATTTCAAGATTTTAAATCGGGTTTACAAGACTTTAATGATTATATAAGTCCTACGCATCATATAGATCAAACCCTTTTAGGAGATTCTAGTTTTGTTGCAGTAAAAGCAGAGCTAGATTATAATCTAAAAGATATTATTTGTGCTCTTCTCGCAGGACAAGGATTACAGCTACCCAACCTACAAATTTGTCTAAGTGCAGCATTAGGAGATCTATTAACAAATCCTATACAAGGTGCGCTTAGAGAAGCTCTCCAAGCAGCCGCTGATGCTATGTCAGCATTCCAAGATCATACAAATATAGACGGTGTTTTAGGTAGATTAAATGGTATTATCGACGAAGCTGCGGCTGTTGGTAGTATGATTAATTTTTGTGCTGCTCCTGTAAATCCAGTCGCAATTCCTAACATGATACAACAAGCATTTGGCAGCTTTTTAGGTAGTGGTAATGCTGCTATAAATGCATTAGGAAACGTTTTACCAGATAATTTATGTGCTTGTGTTGGATTAGACGGATCATTTAATGCAAGTAGTTTGAACGCAGGTGCTCTTAAGGATGTTTTTGATAATTTAGACGATATATTAAGTGGAAATTTTGCCCAAACTGCTATAGATGATTTAATAGGAAGTTTAAATAGTGTAGCTAATGATTTGGCTAGTTTAATTAGTCTAGAAGGATTAATTAACGGAAACTACAGTCCTGGAGGAAGTAGCTTACATCAAGGAGAGTGTAGTAGTCAATTTAACATACCTAGAAGCATAGGTATAGGCATGGCTAACCCAGGATCAACTAGTGTAAGTTTAAGCTTGGGCAGTGCTAGCGGTTTGAGTTTTACATTTAGTAAGTTAGGAGGATATCCAGTAATAGGTCAAGTATCAACAATGGATACCAGAGGTACTAAACTGGAAGATGAAACAGCTGGAGGTATGTACACCCCAGATGAAATTGCAAAATTCAAAGCAGCAGGTTTAGAAACAAGAAGTTTTAAAAATATTTTTGAATTACTTGTTGAACCTGAAATGATGGATTTATTAAAAAATCCCAGTAATTATGAAGCTTTGCTTACACAACAACAGCCTGTTTATGACTATTGTGGAAACATAATTAGATATGAAACCATAGTACAACAGGGTGTTTTAGATGCTAAAAGCAGTATTACAACTAGTCCTGATGATCCTAATATTAGCGACAGCGCACCTGGAAATGCAGGAAATGAACGAAGTGCAACCACACAATATCAGGGAGCAAGTGTATTTACAGGAGATTTACATCCTGTTGCAAGAACTGGTGATTATGGAGATTTAGAAAATAAACCTAATTTAGGAACTGCGGCCTTTGCTAGTAGTACAGATTTTGCCACTGCAGCTCAAGGTGCTAAAGCAGATACTGCTATACAACCAGGTTCTAATATATCTCTTTTAGTAAATAATGCAGGTTATTTGGTAGCACAAGCAAGTGATTTTGCCACTGCGGCTCAAGGTACTAAAGCAGATACTGCTATACAACCTGGCGATAATATTACATTATTAAATAATAATGCAGGTTATATTACAAGTTTTTCAGAAACAGATCCAATATTCTCTGCAAGTCCTGCAGCAACAATTACTAATACAAATATAAGTAATTGGAATACAGCTTATGGGTGGGGTGATCATTCTGCTGCTGGGTACATAAAAAATTATACAGAAACAGATCCTATATTCTCTGCAAGTCCTGCAGCAACAATTACTAATACAAATATAAGTAATTGGAATACAGCTTATGGGTGGGGTGATCATAGCATACAAGGTTATTTAACTGCTGGTAGTTTACCTAGTAATATTTTAACAAGTGATAATTTAAGTGATGAACTAATAAGTACTTTAATTAATGATGCAGGATATTTAACAGATTCAGATTTAGATGGAATATTATTTGACTCATCATTGTTTGCATTAGCTTCTCAAGGTCAATTAGCTGATACAGCAGTACAGCCTGGAGATAATGTTAGTGATTTAGTGAATGATGTAGGATATCTAACGTCAATACCTTCTATAGATGGTGGAAATGCATTTGGTGTATAATATATGGCAAGAATACAAATAAGAAGAGATACGTCAGCTAATTGGACATGCGCTAATCCTGTTTTATTTGAAGGAGAACTTGCATACGAAACAGATACAAAAATTTTAAAAATAGGCGATGGAGCTTCACAGTATAATAATGTCACTACATTAAGTACACCAGATTTAATAGATTTAACAAGTATAAGTGTATGTACAAACTTACCTAATGCAGGTGGTAGTTTAGAGTATTGCAATACAACAGGAGAATTTTTTTTCGAACCAGCGGATTTAAGTAGCGTTATTACGCAATTAGACAATCTATCTGATGTAGATGCATGTACAAATTTTCCTACATGTACACAAGGATTAGTTTTAACTAGTGACGGAGATGGAAGTTATAGTTTCCAATGTATTACAAATACTTTTAGTTATAATTATACTAGTAATCAATATATAGGAAATGGAACATGTACAGATTATACAATAGAATGCAATCATACTGTGAATGATTTATTGGTTATATTAGATGGAAACATTTTACCTCCTGTAGATTATTGTATTATTAATAACAATACTTTGAGATTTGTAATAGCTCCTTTGAATTTACAAAGTATAGATATAAGGTATTTGCCAGTATGAGTAAAAGTAGAGTAAGAGAATTAACAGATGATCCTCCTAAAGGTATAGCTAGTATTACTTTAGGTACAGATCCTAATAATTCTAACAATTATCAATTCACATTTACTTTTGATGATAGATCATCCACTGTATCTAAATTAGGATTTACTAAGCCTACAGATGGAACAAAGGGTTCAAAGGGTGATACTGGTCCAAC
>Ga0070751_1000391_pt1 | contig 28843 bp, 35 predicted proteins | sample VirMetDEL_Aug_28_FD_78514 | JGI IMG/M metagenome (GOLD analysis project Ga0070751, IMG submission 78514) | Aqueous microbial communities from the Delaware River and Bay under freshwater to marine salinity gradient to study organic matter... | ecosystem: Environmental > Aquatic > Marine > Coastal...
CATGAACGAATTTCTCTGTTCACTTTGTGGTATGTACCCAGTATTTATTGCAACAGTCTCTATCAGGGTAGGGGCGGCGGGACTGGCGGTAGCATCAGCGAATGATGTACTACCAGTTGCCCTTTCCACGAACCTGTTAGAATCAGCTATACCCTTAGACATCTTCTGCAATGTCTGATATATCTGCCTGTCCTTAATACTTGTACTAACTTGTACACTATAAGCCATTAACGATTACCCTCGAACCTTTGATCTACTAGACATGCTGAGATATCCGGATCGATAGTACCATCCATAGCCCAACGCATAGTGTAGTATCTTCCAAGCTTACGCCAGTCAACCTTATATGCACTGTCTGGATCGAAGTTCTTAGGTGTTGCTGACGCTATGTCAGGTGGAGTAGGTGTCTTTGATGTCTCTATCCGTATATTGAATGATCCACCGGACGTTGGGTACAACCCATCTACTGCCTTTACTTGATGTATGTTCCCCAGACCACGAGAGGTCCACTGAATGTATCCATCAGAGATCAATGTAGACTTATCTAGTTCATATAGTGATCCTACAGATGCTGAGTTTGGAGCTACATCAACTGATGCTCCGAAGATACGGATGCTACCCTCAATCTCTGTCTCTACCATCGATGTTATGTTAGGTAGTGATCTAAGATACCATGTACCCTGCTCATAGTTATAAACTAGGGCTCTGTTACATCCCTTATAGGAGTCACCAGCATTAGCTGCAGCGTTACGATAGCATACCCAACATTCCTTATCTAGTGAGTCATGGAATACAAATGTTAATCCACGATCAGCTACGGATGCAGCTAGATCACTGTAGAAGAATTTCTCTACTACTTTGTTAGACACTCCCTGCTTCTCTGGTCCACCTGAGTGGATGTATATACCATATTGACCAACAACAAAGTGTCTGTTAGAGCCGATATCAACTACACAACCTTCAGCTAGAATACCATCATCCAAGAATGCTGTGTCACCTACTACGAATAGAGGTTCCCCAGTATCCTGCATTCGGATAACTGCATCTGTCTTATACACCATCAGGAATTCACCCAATTGTGCTGCATCAGTAACTCGACCGGGAGTCTGAGTTAGAAATGCGTTACCTGCAGTGTTCCTGAAGGACGCGTACCATTCAAGGTCTACGATAGTTCCAATATCTGAAACTGAGGATGAGTACACCAGTTCCAGTGGTGACGATATATCATTAGCTGGATCGCCATCATTCAAATCATTGAATAGGTTTAGCGCAACAAGTCGTCCGTTGTATGTAGTCATCTTCTTAGTCAGGTATGGGTCCATTACCTTAACAGAGCCAAGCGCAGTTATGTCAGCACTAGCTACTGATGCGGTGAATACTGATCCCACTACCATATTAGTAGTACCACCAACAGAAGTCCAGTCAGGTGATACAATAGTTTCTACCGTGTACACATCATACTGAACGAGTGTAGTAATAGCAGAGCCTGTAACCTCACCGAACCAGTTAGGTAGCGGGTAGAATACTTCTCTATCAAATGAGTACATAGGTCCAGTGGTAGTGGTATTTAGTACAGCAATCTCATTGAAGATGAATGCTTGCATACCGTATCGTTGGTCGTATGTAAACGTATATGTAGTTGTAGGCTCAGTAACAACCGCTGGGTCTAGCCCACCGCCAGTAATCTGAACTTCACCAGTGTCTGTATTATCAAGACCGATAGTCAGAATATTTACTTCATCTGTACCAGCGGCTGTCCATTGTACTATCTCGATAGGTCTAATGGATACGATATTAGTTGGATATGATCCACCATCAGTCGTATTCTGAAAGAGTCTTACAGTATCTACTACAGTCGTGAAGTCTGGAACGCCCGTTAGAGCTCCTTCGAATGAGCGCATATCGAGGCCAGTGTCCCAGAATGATAAGTCCAAGGACTCTCGGGGTTGATCAGTATTAAGACCACCCTTCCCTACATTCTCTAAAGGTGCAATAGGCATTCCATTCTCCTATGGTCGTTTATCAATTTCTGTTTCCACGTCTAGTTGGTGTAGTACAGTCCTATCCATTGTGGAGCCACGACGATTATTCGCTAGGCTCTGGAAGTCCTTAACTATGTTCTTACCAAATGCGGCAGAGATTGCAAGCATAACTGCGTAACCGAACCAGTCGGGGAGTTGTGCTATGTTTGAGAACCCTTGTTGAATGTATTTATCCATTCCGGGTATAAATGATAGTGTTAGTACTGCTATGAAGAAGATAGTCCAAGCCTCGTCCTTCCACGAAGTAGCGGAGTTCCTAGCCATCTGAGCTTCCCACTCTATTTCAGAGGTGGCCTTGGCGACAGCGATAGTAGCCTTGGCTTGTGCAGTGGCTACAGCTACTGTAATAGCACCGTCTGCCACTGCTCTTTGTTTATCTAGCCACTTACCACCGATATCAGATATAGCACTGATAAGGGGAGTAAATATTGGTATCCACATGTTGTGTTCTCCTATGGGACAGTCAGTCCACCACTAACGATAAACCCAACTATGTAGGTAATGAAGATAGCGGCAATTCCGTAGAGTAGCTTTTGTATACCACCCTTCGTCTGATCTAGTCCTTCTCTGATGTACTTTAAGTCAATATTGACCCCAGAAAGTTCCTTGTCGAACTGATAGTGTTTCTCTACTATATCCCTATGACCAGCCTCTAATCGAGTCATTCGTATCATAATGTCTGACATGTATCCTTCTGGATTTACTTTTATTTGTTCCATGTTAATTGTTCCTAGTCCAGTTATACAGTTTGAAGCTTTCAGTTATATCTGCTGGTATGTCAAGTACCATTAACGAATAACCATCTGCTGATATAGATAGGTCAACGGGGTTCTCTATTGCGAACGCCCTTTCTATTCCTGTATCAATAGCTGTTGTTAAATCCCAAGGTGTAGTTAGGATAAACTGTTTACCAAATCCGGCCTTGGCCATTAGTATAGCCCTACCATCCTTAGTCATTTCAAAACACGATCCACCCCAGTTTGGGTTGAACGTATCATATGTATTTTCATCTACAGAGCTTAAATCCCAAGCGGGAGATACAGCATAAGACCTCATATTTCCAGAAGAGTCCTGAGTGAATAGTTTAGTTCCATCGTTTGACATACATATATCAGTAACCGCAAACCCCAAGTCGGGAGTAACCGTACCATAATCTTTATAGTCATATATACCATTAGATGGGTCGTTATATACCTCTGAGTGTGATGTCATGTCAAAAGCATTATATAAATGCCTAGATACAACTACACCAGTGTCTACTGAGTCAACGGAAAGAAGCTGATACCCATCACTGCGAATCCATAGACAAGTCCATGCGAGTGCGCTAGGAGTACCATCTACTAGACTAAGAACTTCAACCCCCTGAGTCTGATTTAGATTATCAAACGCAGAGTTACTTATAGCTTGTGGATCAGAATGACGAATCGTTCTCAACCAAGGACCTAGTGGACCATCAAATGCTACGAATGTGAAATGCATATTCGGATCACAACACATACCGACTGGTGGATTCAAACGCTCTGCCGCTCCGGGATCAGTAATTTCTATAAGAACATCACCAAATCCGTAACCACCCTGAATCTGTCCCTCTAATGTAACATAAGTACCCCAAGATTGTAGGGCCTTCCAAGCAGATGTATTTGTTTCTGGGTTATTGACCCCACCATTTACACCCTTTGGACATACTGTCACTACAGAGTCAGATAGTGAATTCGGATTAATATTGTTATCAGGTCTTAGATTTAGCGATACACTTCTCGAAGATGCACCTGAATTCTTACCAACGTACTGACCTGTTACGGTTATACGCATATTACACTCGGTCTTATTAGCTAGGGCGTATGTAGATAGGTAGTCTTCTAGCTTAATCCACATGCATGGACCAGCAGAGTCGAACTCAATGGTAGCGAACTGAGGGTAAACAAACCAAGCATCTCCCTTAGAACCACCTGTGTAGAAACCTAGTGGAGGGGTACTAGTTACACCTACTGCATTCCTGTTTTCTGCGAAGACCGTTCCCTTATTAGCTATCAATGGGTATTGTGCTATTGGATCATTTAAGAACGGTGAACCAAGCATACCACCACCCTGTACAGAGCCAGACACTTCTAGAATACCCCAAGTATTAGGATATGGGGCGTCAAATGTAGCCACGTCTATGTTCATTGTAGGTGAGAACTGAATTATAGAGTTACCATTAGATACATCTATATCAAATACACTCTTCGTCCAATCGTCACCACCGCCACCATCAGTATTAGGTAGGCCTGTACCAGTACCATATGGGTCATCCTGATCTGATGTGTCAGGCCATATGTAGTCTGGTATGTATAGAGGTCTATGGATATTCTTCCACCTGTTCTCATCAGTCCACTTATATACGAACTTATTAGGTGCTTGGAACTCCTCGTCTACGGCTGGAGTGTTTGGGATATCCATTTCGTCGCCATTTATAACGTCTGTTACCATTAGACAACCCCTACAGGTGCTACTAGGGTAAACGTACCGAAGCCAGCATCTGGTGTACCACCTAACTCGTAGTATATAGATAGTTCTAGAGGACCTGTATATGGACCACGAGTATCATCTACTGTTACTATGCCACCTGTTGTAATTGTTATACCGTCGGCAGCTCTTACATTGTTTACTAGTATATCAAATTCCATCTGAGAAGATGGGTTAGCTGACAGTGAATACTCGAACGTAGATAGGTCCACCTCGTAACCTAATGGTACAAATAGATGTAGTAATCTAGTAGTATCATTAGGTGGTGGACCGACCTGACGAAAACACAACATAGCTGGTGTTAGCTCTGGTACATCATATTTAATTGATTTCCAGTAGCCAGCAGCTTGCCACTCATAAGTTATACCAGAGTCAGCGTTCGTTAGTTTATCTCCAGTAATTGGACTAGCTGGAAAGTTAATAGCTGCCATGATATTCTCCTATGTTTTTTGTTAAATTACAATACGTAACCTGCGAACCAAGTTCTTTCATCTACAGATACATCCTTAGATGTACTAGAAACAAATATCCTAAAGGAATATACCTGACCAGTAGATACCAATCTTGGTCCAGATGATACTTGTTGAAATAAGTTAGTGTCAACATTAGACCCTTGTTGAGCTATCTTTGTGCTACCTACATATATGCTAACTAGAAACTCTTCTGATGCATTTATTCTACAACTACCTTCGAACCTCATGTACTGTCCATCCAAAGATGCTGGTACAGTAAATTCACCTGTACCTGTACTATATCCAGATTCAGTATCAAATGTTTCAGAGTTACAAACGATTGTATCTTCAGTATCAGCGGCGATAGTCTGTGCAGTGGATATTCTCTTAGCTGAGAAACCCCTGAATCCAGTCTTATTTCCATTTATCTGTATTAATTGTTCCTCTGTACCCAATGACATATCAACAACCTTAGCTGTTGAATCTGACCATATAAGTTTAGACCCTGATACCCCATAGATGTCAAAACCTGTCTGAGTAACGTCTTCGTAGGAGTCTAAGTTACAGTGATTCATAGTCATGATGTCAGAAGCACCGCTAAGTCTAACACCAGTATAGTTAGCATTACGTCCTCTGATTGTACAACGCTTTACTCTAAAGTCACGACAATTAGTTGTCTGAATATTACCACCAAAGGTAGCGGAGCCAGAGAAGTTTGCATAAGAGTCTGTGAATACATTCTCAAGCCAGCAATCAACGAAACGAGTAGATGTTCCTGTATTGTTGAAGTTGAATGCGTATCCAGCTACACCTCTGTAGTTTATTAAGCATCTCTCAGCATTGATACGGGCAAATGCTCCACCTTCAGCGAATAGAAATCTCATAAATCCATCTGTATCATTACCGTATAGGTGGCAATTGATAATTGTTATATCAGTGTTATTACCTGCGTAGAAGAAGTAGTTAGTAGTATTAGAAGCGTTACCGCCAACATACTCCAAACCATACATTCTATTATAACCAGATAGCTGAAACGTATGACCAGTAGCATGTGTAGTATGTACATGTACATTCTGACCTATAACACTTACAAACTGAGGTATAATTACTGTAGCCGCAATGGTTATCGCTCTTGTTAGAATCTTTATCTTAGCTGGAGCGTCCCATGTAAATGGTCCGTCCGTATTTACTTGTGTAATGGCATCTTCAATAGTTTCATAGCCACTGGTAGCATCACCAGTCACTAGGTACTCATCATCAGCTACTATACCAGTACCACCACCGCTAGGTGTTACCCACTCTGTGTTGTAGTCAGTGCCATCTATCTTAGATAGTACTTGAGCTGCAGTACCACCAGTGGGAACACCACCACCTGCAGGTCCTACTAACGATGTCCCAGCTGGCCAAGAGCCACCTGACTTTGGTCCATAATATATATCAGTAACTGTATCGATATAGAAGTCCCCATCTACACCTTCCGTAGTTGGTGCAACGACTCCATTTAGCACTGTACTTCCATCAGCTCCAGCTGAACCTGTAGGTCCAACTAATGGTACTCCAGATGGCCAAGAGCCACCAGCTTTAGGTCCATAGATAGTGTCAGTAACTGTATCGATATAGAAGTCTCCATCTACACCTTCTGTAGTTGGTGCAACGACTCCGTTTAGGATTGTTCTCCCATCCGTACCCGCTGCTCCAGTTGGACCAATGAGTGAAACACCCGCTGGCCAAGCACCGCCAGCTTTAGGTCCGAAGATATCATAAGATGTCGTATTTATGAAGAACTCTCCATCTACTCCATCTGATAAGTCAACTGGGTCTATAGTACCTGTCAAGACGTTTAGTCCGTCCGCTGGCCTATCACCCCAGTATGTATTGTAATCTGTACCATCTACCTTTAGTAGAATTTGATCTGCCGTACCAGCAGTTGGAATACCCTGACCACTTGATCCAGTGATACCACGATCTCCAGTAGGTCCTTGTGGTCCGGGAAGTCCTTCTCCGAAGGGTAGCGATAGATCAACCCATTGTGTTGAGTCTCCATCGTTCCATCTTCCATACCACCTACCATCTTCTGTATTTATCCACAATATGTATTGTGTACCAGTGGGTGGGTTAGTACCGATCCATAGGATGCTATCGGTTAGTACGGTTGATACGAAACCAGAGATACCATCTCCATTGAATCTCCCGCCGGGAGTACGACCACGGTCAGTGGTTGCACCCGCGAAAGTTCCTCCGGGTGCTGGTACATTAACTTTGGCCATATTATGCTCCTGTTATAAGTTTGTTGTATGGGGGATAAGAAGAGAAGCCTTCTGTACGCCTTCGTTTATAGTGTTCTGATTAACATCTAGAGTATTATCTACTACTGTACAACCAACACCTGAGTTATCCACTACTGTAGCGTTACCTGAGATGTTAAGAGTACCAGCTGTACAAGAAGGTGCTATCTCCACCCTTGCTCCAGCAAAGTTTAGTTCTAGCTCCTCGGATATCGTCTGATTAGTTATAATAAGATTACCAGTACACGACCTCATTCCGAAACCCTTACCGTTCGCATTGAACTCAATTTGTGGTGAGTCCGGTGCTATGAATGAACAATTATCTAGTAAACACCCTGCACCAGAAGTATATTGAGTTATACCTGCTACTGTGTTAATTATAGAGTCTACAATTCTTCCCTCTGCCTCTGTAAACCCACCGAGTCCAGTGACTCCGAGTATACAGTTACTGATCCTAGAAAGACCATTTTGAGCACCAACAAGGATCAATCTATTAAAGGATGAGTTAACAGTTGATGCTCCTGAAAGAAGGATAACGTTAGACGCTCCAGCTCCAGCCTCGAAGCTATGGTAATCCAATATGTGAGTTCCGTTAGCAGTAATAAATCCAGTAAGGATTACATTCTGAAGGGACCTTATATCTGCAATAGATAATGCATCTGTAAGATTATTTACAGGGCTTGTTGGTGTACCTCTAGGAAACGAAGTACCAGATAGACCCGAATTGGAATTTACATAAACAGCCGCACCAATAAAACTCTGATCGTTAATCTGCTCAGAGAATGTAAGACCTGCAGAGTTAGCAGAACGAATTGATACTTGGTTAACGTTTACAACGTCACCTACATTAGAGTTAGCCCCAACTAGGTTAACAGCGTACTGTCCATCCTCGAAGGTTACCGTATATCCATTTAGAATTTCAACAACTCGTGCGAGGGTAACCCCACCAACTGTGATAGGGGATACATGGTTATGCGTAACAGGGAACGGCATACCAGCTGCATCATCTTCTAGAGATTTTAACTCTAGTCTGAAGGCGTCTAGGTCAAGTTGCCTGATCTCTGTAGGCACTGACTGAACTAGCAGCGTATCAGCTTTAGGTACGGATATAATCCGCGTACCCCAATCAATTGTTATGGCCATTAGAGCCTCCCTTGCTGTGCCACCGCCATAGCCACATTGGCTTTCTGTTCAGCATGCATAACCTTAGTTACCATCTGCTGTACGGTGTTCTCAAGGGCTGTAACCCTAGATTGTAGGACTGCCCTTAGTTCTCTCTCGTCCCTTATTGCTGTTACCAACTTTAGGACGTTGTCATGTGTTACAGTCTTGATCGCAATCTCCTGTACCCTTTTCTCTTCTTCGGTCATTCGTCCAATACCTGATTTACAACCAGAGAGAAACCAGAACTCGTAAGAGTTCCCGTAGTCTCAAATGGTTTATACTTTGTTCCGCCAGATGCGTTCCTGATTCTTACTCTTAGCGCCTTATCTGCTGTGTAGTTTACACTATCAGTGAAGGTAGTAGTGGCCTCTATCTCATTGAAGAGTACAACAGTATCTGTAGTATTCTCAACGTATACACGAGAGCCAGCTATTAGTCCTGTCAACTCTAGTGTTACTGCGGAATTAACAGTAGTTGTAGCCGAAGTCCCATTTCTCACCGTAATACCAGAACTTCCAGAGTTATTAATAGTAACTGCTCCACCTGAATTATTGTAGATGGCTTCGTTACCTGTACTTCCGTCAGTTCCAGCATATCCACTAAGGATATTGTCTGTAAATGTATAAGTCCCAGGAGTAGTTATTTCTATAGCATGACCAGTTCCGTCGGATACGAATGTACATCCAGACACTAGTCCGGGGTTATCAGATAGTAGAGCAGATGCTGCACTATTCTGATCTATAGTACAATTAGTAAGTGTAGCTCCATTCTGTGTGATCTGATCAGTGCTCCTTAGAACAGTACCATCAAACGTAGAGTTGGAACGTAGTGTTATGATACCTATAGCTGTCCACGTACCACCAGTAACATTAACCTCTGGGTTAGCAGAGTTAACAATGAACCTACCGGGATTTGTAGTTCCCAGAGCTTGTATGTTGATGTTTGTCATATTACATACTGTTGATGCATGGTCTATGATTATCTGAGTGAAGTCAGCCGCAGCATGTGCAGTATCAACAAGTGCTATATTAACATCTGAATCCTCGAACCTAGCTAGTGTAGCAGTACCAGCATTGTTCTGTCCGATTACGAACCTCCCTTGAAGCTCATACGAGCCACCGACTGATGTAAGAATTCCCCATCTGTTAGAAGGAGCATCGTTCTGTGTCTGGAATCCGGCAAAGGTGCATGGGTTATCTGATCCATCTCCAGCAGAGATAAGTTCCCCAGCTGTTAGGAATGCCCCTGTACCGTATCTAATTGCGTCGATACCTACGTTAGGACCCTTTACTGACCCAGTAGTAACCAGACCACCACCGAACACTTGTGGGTTAGCTGCAGGAGAACCAGTTATGGTTCTGTATGGAGCCGACGCATTAGCGGTTCTAACGGCGTAGTCGATGGGGTAGCACCGAGCAACTCTGCCCGATGCCCCATATGTATTATTTCCCTCTACGTGATACTGGCAATAAGCACCAGTTCCACTTCCGACCAATACTGATGCTCCTTTATTAGCAAGAGTATCTGTAAGTCCGGGTGTAGCACAGAAGTGCCAGATGAATACGTGATCACCAGCACCTAGTGTAATTCCAGAACCATTATCGAACATGGTTCCTTTGTCAGCATTAGTAATCTGTTTGTCTAGGCAATTTGTTCCCTGCATAGAAAAGTCAGGGGATGCCGACAGACCAGCACCACCACCACCATAAGCAACCCACCCTAGGGTGGACTCTGCTAGGTCGATATCAGTCAAGTCTTCTGTATACGATGGTACGGCCATATTGGCTCCCCCTAATAGTCTCTCTAGAAGCTCTTTAAGCGTCTGGAGTACGAATTGCGGTAACTGACCCACCAGCAGAGCCAATCGTGCCAGTAGTCTCGAAAGTCTTAATAGGAGTTCCTGCACCATCGCGCACCCTGATAAACAGCGGCCTATCAGCATTGTAGACGACCGTTATACTTTCAGTTGTAGCCCCAGCTAGTTTATCGATATATGTAATATACACACCTACTCCAGCAGTTGCTGAATCATTTTCATCTACTCCAGAGAAGTTATAAGGTGAAGTCAGTGTGAATGTTGATGTAGCCCAGCTTGTGTAAGGTAGGAATACTTCGAACCCTTGATCGTTGACAACTCTGATAGTACCAGAAGCTGGTGTATCAGATGGAATAGCCGTTGTTACTACAACTTCAGTTTCCGCTGCACCAACGAGGGATGTATTAAGTAGCATTTGTGTGGTCTCAATTCCACCACCGGACTCTGGGGAAACTAGAACTCTATCTTCACCAGACACCAAACCAGCAACACTAAATGTAACGTTGTTAGGTGGATTGTAGGTTACGTTATCCAATCCACGAAGTAGATCAGAAGCTGATAGATCAGCAGTTTCAAGTCCTAGTCCATAGGAACCGATTAGAGCGGAACCAGTAGACTGTCCTGAGAATGGATAAGATAATGCTCGTGCAGTAGCTGCAGTTACAGTACCAGTAGCACCACCTGCACCAGTAATAGTGCCGGAAGTAGGAGCAGAGCCAGTAAGTACCTGAATCCACATAGCTGTAGTCGAAGCACCAGCTGTATTATTTACTGCAAGTAGTTGTCCAGTACCACCAGTCCAAGAGACTGACTCTGGTTCAACCCAAGTACCACCGATACCAGTGATAGTAAGTTGGTGAGTAATACCACGGAATAGGTCAGCAGCAAGTCCATAGACTGTTCCTGTTTCACCCTTATACCGTGTTATATACTTGGAGTACTCATAGAACTGGTTGATAGATGCCGTTCCTCTATTCCACTCTGAGTAGAAGAACTCATCTACAGTGTCATTGTTGACATCGAGAGGGGCGTATCCAGCAGTTGTGTTAGAGATAGTTGTGAATGGCGAAATAAACAATGAGCTTACGGAGCTATACACAGAGTTTGGAACTGTGGCATTGTTCAAGTCATTACCATCAGATACAGCAAGCACGTTAATACCGGATGCTGCAGCGTTAATCGAGAACTCGGAATAAGTATTACCGAATGTACGAGCAAACCCTACAACCTTACGATTGTCGATATCTGCGCTTCCAGTAATTGTTTTGATCATGAATCTGTGTGAGATACCATCAGCTGCAGAAGCGTTAAGTCCCTTAGCGATATAGAATACATCAGATGCTGCGTTAGTGTTAGCAGTACCACCATACATCAAATTTGCGATTGTTAGTGTGTCTGCCGTGTTAGATGTGACTAGTCCCTGAGAACCATCAGTAGTGTTACGAACAACATACCCAACCCACTCGTCAACAGTCCATCCAGAGCCAGTGTCTACAAGTGTGGATGTTGAACCGCTGGTAACTATACCATGAAATCCACCGAGGTTCCACCAGTCGTCAGAAAGTACTGCTCCGTCTTGGAGGATACCTAGTTCTACTTCTGGGTTACCAAAGTTAGTAACACCGTCCCAACGTTCTGCACCAGAGCCTTGAGCGATAGTACCATCGTAGATGTGTTCTGATGCATTAGCGTCAATATTGTACCCATTAATAAGGGTGATAATGTTATCCGTCGATCTTTCAGACGGAGTGTCACTTGTAATGTCAACTAGGTCATCACCAGATGCTGCTGCATCATCCGCAAAGTTTTGAATCTCCCTGTGAAGATCGATAGCGGTTGTGTATGACGGTGCTGCACCATTGTGGTCGTCTCCTATATAACGGATATCTCCATTTAGTGCGAAGGACCAGTCGGCTGCGATAAAAGCCATATGCTTTCTCCTTTATTCGGGGCTATATAGTTAACCCTCTTTCGATTATTAAATTAGATAGCACACTACCTATAAATGTTTCATAGAAACCATCAGTAGATATACCGTCAGTCGGCACAAGCCTGTATGCAGTGCCATTGTCGTATGTATATAGGTATACATCACCCTCTGTAGTACTACCAGCCAACGTAGGCTCGGAAGACCAATTCATAACATAATCATTCCAATTATATGCACCAACAGTTGATAGGCTTACCCAGACACCACTTATGTATCCGTATATGTTACTATCTGTTGTATTAACCCATAATAGGTATGTAGTTCCAGCTGGAGCATTAGGTCCAACCCATAATATTGTCTCACTAAGGCTATTAGACACGAAGCCATCAATAGCATCGCCAGTAAATCTACCACCGGGAGTTCTACCCCTTTGTGTGGTAGCCCCAGCGAACGAACCGCCTATAGCTGGTACGTCTACGTCTGCTTCAAAAGCCATATCTATCTCCTGTTAAAGTAGATACCCACCAGAGAAGTGCGTACATGAGATACCACCACTGATCTTAGACCTTCTGTCTTCGTCATTCAACTCACTAATTTGGTTAGTAAGTAGGGCGTGGTACTCTTGTGCTCTTGCAGAGTCTTGTAGGTATATGTATGCTTCTCGTAGAGTTCCGTAGAGGAGCATTGACTGGTTCTCATCTCGTATCCAGTTAGGCGCGAGAAGACCAACGTAATAACCGACTGGGATCGCGCCAGTACCATCGACGAAAGTAATAGAATTAGTAATTGTAGGATCAGCAATTGTTGCAATTTCATTCACCGTTGTGTCAAGTTCAGCAGCTAATAGTGCGTCTTCTGCGTCTTGAGCTGTTGCGCCATAGTATAGGATTCCGAGGGCATAGTTGTCCTCTGTAATCGCATACCTAGCGTATACTGATGGGAGTCGTCTGTAATAGAACAACTCATATACGTCCCCTACCTTTCCCTTTGGATAGATCACAAAGTTATTACTCTCTCGAGTATAGTGAGCTTCCGAGTAATTCTTATGTCCGGGGGAGTAGAACGACCTCATGTCAGCCTTAGAATTGAACACACAATCTATATCACCATTAGAATCCAGCTTTCGTAGCTGAATGAATGATGCTGCATCACCGGGAACAGCTAGTTTATCGGTAGCTACCGTAAGTGCGTCATATGTGTATACATACTCTAGCGGTGCTACTCTGATATCCTTATAGATGTTATCACAAGTTAAGTCCGCAAAGTATCGTATCAAGTCGTTAGGCAGAACAGTAGAGTCTCTGTTCGTGTACTTATGAATTGTATCTACGAACTTAGTGTAATCTGTCATCTTTTTCTCCTAGCTTAACGTGTGGAATTTTGTTTTACCAATATCGCGCACCATAAGTGCAGGATAGTTAGTCTGAATCCACATACGGAATTTAGACATCTCCCACTTATCTCGGGAGGTTTCCTCTCCCATAATATCTATGCCAGTTTTATTGGCGTATTCGATCATAACACCTACAGGTACGGTTGCAAACTTACGGGTTCCCTTTTCAGGGACCATTAGTCCGTCGTTTCGCATATCACGTTCCATCTGTGCATCATCTAGAATTTCTTTGATGTCTTGTTCTAAGTGAAACCCATCGTTATCTTCATATCCAGATACACCATCGGTATCCTTATTGAATACATTATTACCGATACTCTCTTCTTCTATAACTTCCTGCATAGCTTGATTAAGAGCTTGCATAATCATAGGATCATCAAATACACTACTATCTTCAGTTAATTTGTTTTCCATATTAGTCCTCAATAATGAAAAGAGGAGAGATCACTTGGACCTCTCCCCTAATTATTTGGTTAATGCTTATTAAGCACCAACACCAATGATCAGTCCGAAGCCACTTGGGTTCTTAGCCTCAAGTGTAGATTCTTCGATCAACATACCGACTGTCGAGTCACCACGAGGACCAACATCAACTTCCTGCATTGGACGCAGAATAGCTGTGCTGAACCACATTGGGTCATAACAGATTGCAGTGAAATCACCAGCTTCGTCTAGGATGTCCAGAGCGCCAGCACCCAGAACTCCAGCAAGACCCATGATCCAGTTAGGAACAATGAATACTTCACCGAAGTCAGACTCGTACAGGTCAACAGACTGACGGAGCTTACCGCTTTCACCAATGTCACGACGGACGTTAGCGTTAGCCAGTTGGGCAGCGGCAGAAATCTTCCGACGGTTCAAGGGAGATACCATGACGCGAGTGGACTTACCACCTTCCTCATATACCTTCTGTTGTACTTCGTCAATGTCAGCCAAGTCAATAGCGACTTCGGTAGTAGCTGGGATAGCTGCACCGAAAGTACCGTTACCAGCGAATACTCCACCGGATTCAAATGCACCCAGTGCAGCGTTCCATACGTTAGCATCTACAGCGTAGGACATAACGGAACCAGCAGTACGGGGGCTAGAGGCACCCTTTTCAGCCCACGAATGAACGCAAGTCCATTCTTGGTCACGACGGATTTCAGTACCGATCTTCTTGATCTGGTATTTGAATTCGTCCTTGACGCCAGCTTGGTCAACGTGCTGCTTCGTATTCGATACGGAGAGCGTGTCGCCAAAGATTTGGGTGTAGTTACCCAGACGTGTGCGGAACTGAGTTGTCTCAGTGATGTCGTCGAAGTCGACGCCTTCTGCACGGATGTTAGCCGCAGGAGCGCGGAGAGCATCAGTCTGCCATTCGTGAAGAACGGCTTTAGCTTTAGTTTTCCCAATCGATGTCATGAAGGGTGTGTCTTCACGAGAGATCAATGAGATCAGGTTAGTAAGGTCTTCTCTTTCGGAAGCACCTGCAGCAGTACCAAGACCTTGCTTGGGACCGCCTGTGACGTATGCGCCAGTAGCCATAGTAATATACCTCTTAGGTTATATTAGAAGTACTTACCAACAAGAGCATCGAGAGCAGAGTCCACGTCATTACTATCAGCCTCACCCGTTTTCAGGCGTGAAGATGATTTTGACTGGGCTGCTTTCCTTTTTTCAGATGTTGGTGTAGCCTTCTTTGTCGTTGATGGAGTGCGTTTAGGCGCAGCTTTGCGCTTTGCACTTCCTTTTTGGACCTTCGTTGAGATTTCCATGAACTCATTCAGAGCACCAATAATACGTGCGTCTGCTAGAGTAGATAGAACTTCCTCTGGGATGCCCTTCGAGATTGCGAATTCTCTGATAGCGGTAGCCTTCTCGGCATCGAAGTCTGGGATATAATCACCAATCTCTTCGTTGAACCGAGCTACGTCTGCGTCGAATTTCTCATCGGCTACTTTAGCCTCTTGAGCGGCGATAGCCTCAGCTACTTTTTCACGAGTATTACGAGCCTTCCAGTACTCAGATTGAATCTCTTCCATCTTGTCCTTGATCTCGTCTGATTTGTAACGGTCACCATCTTTCTTAGCAGCCTTAGCGGCTTCTTGTAATTCAGAGTATTCTTTAGCTAACGATTCTTCTTGAATCGCACTCTGTGCTTTAAGAACCTTAGCAGCTTCTTTTACTTGCTTAAGTTCTGTATCGCGAGTAGCTTCAAACTCTTTACGTTCGTTAGCTAGTTCCCGACCTTTCTTCGACAAATGCTGGCTGGTCTGATAACCTTTGACGAGTTCTCCGATATTTACCTTTGACTCTTCTCCATCCACTTTAACTGGAACTTCGAATTCAAAATCAATATCGCCTTCCTCATCATCGTCACTATCGTTGTCGTCGTCGTCGCCTTCGGTAGAATCATCATCTCCAACGTCGTCGTCTTCTCCGGTAGTATCATCACCGTCTGCTTTATCTTCTCCGTCACTGGACTCATCATCATCTAGGTCGTCGTCCGATGCGTTGTCCACACCTTGATCCTTGCCATCACTGGTAGAAATACCTGCGTCACCCAAAACACTTGAGCGGTTTAGTATGTCATCAAAGGCTAGGTCCAAGTTGTTATCCGATGCTGTGTCATCCGAGAGACCCATAAGGTCTGCGGGTAGAGAGCTTCCAGATTGTGCCATGTCTTATCTCCTTATACTTCGTCTGAAGCAGGAGGTGTTTCTTTAGAAACCTCTGCTTTACGAGCTTTAGTTTCTTGATCTTTCTTAAGGGCTACTTCCATAGCTACCTTACGATCTTCTTTAATTTTAGCTGCATTTGAAGCTTCATCTTCAATAGCTTTAAGTTCTTCTCTTGACTTATAGAGGGTCTCTAGGTCATTAGCTATTGTAGAGATATTTCCCTTCATAGCTTGTGCATTGGTTACATTCTTTGCAGAATTACTAATAACAATAGCCAGAACCTTTTCTGTGTTATCAATAGCCCTGTTAAGCATAGCTACCGTAATGCCTCTACCTTTTAGGTTATCAGTTAGTGCCATCTTCATTGTCCTCATCGTTGTTCTCCATCAAGAATGGAGCATTGCGAGCATACATATCATACTCAGCTAGTTTACCCTTAACAGAACCAAGAGCTAGTACATTGTGAAATAGACTTTCTCTTAGATCGGTCTCGTGTAGGTTAGTCTGGGTCCATCTTAGAAATAGGTCCAGAAGTATTTCGGCGTATGCTTCATCGAAGAAAGCTTCCCTCTCTCGATTAGCAACTTCACCACGATGGGCAAAGATGGCCTGATAATGTGGTTTACGCCCTTCCATATCACCTTTCTTCATGACGTGGAAGAAGCGCTCCCTCATTTCTGATTTAGTGTCCTCAGTATTCATTTAGTATCCTTGAGGTCCCTCTTGAGGACCTTGCTGTTGCGGCATAGACCGTTCAGTGTCGTTACCGGAACCAGCTTGTTTACTAGCTAGTTCGTTAAGTCTTCCCTGAATACCAGATAGGTTTGAAGGACCGTACTGTGATATAAGAGTATACGCGGCTTGTATCAGTTCTTCTATCTTAGGTTTCTCTGGACGTGCAGTGCCTTCTTTATCGGCCTTGAGCGCCAGTTCAGCCCAGTTCTGGTAGTGAGTATCCATAGCGATAGCCAACTGCTTCGCATTATCTTGCATAGCATTGTCAGCTTGAGTAGCTAGAAGACGCGCATTCGCCTCTTTAGCCAAGACATCGTAGGAAGCCTTAAGCTCTTCGATTTCGAGCTGTTTCTTCTGAACCGATTCAGTCTCTTCACGAGCTTTTTGTGCTCTCTCACCGAAACTTGGATCGTTATAATCTTCGATAAAGTCCAAAGGATCAAGATCGAGTGCAGCAATAGCCATAGAGGCGAGCCTTGCATCAGCTGTCTCCTTAATTACAACTTGACGACCACCCTCAGCGAGCCTCTGCAGAACTGCAGCTACGGCTTCATACTTAATTCGGAGATTCTGGTTAGAGTTTTCCCCTAGGTTAGCAGTCACATTAAAATTAATTGTATCTGGGAGGTCCTTTACGTCTAGTGTACGGTATACACCGCCACGATCAATGTATCCACGGTTACCAGAAGCATTCTTCTTGATAGTTTTGTAGACACCTTTTACAAAACGCTTAATTCCAGTCTGTACGAAGCGTCTTGCAACGTGCTGAATTCGTGTTTGAGCGGCAGACTGTACCCTTGCTACCTTACTTTCTGAATTTCCCGATACATATAGGTCATCGTTCAGTCCCTGAGCTGCTTTTGATAGTCCAGTGGCTTGTTCTTTTTGAACTTGCATGGTTTCCAGCAGTGGAACTGTTCCGGGAGCTATATTTTCAGGCTGTAACATTTGAACTGCGCCAGCTGGGTTACCAACAGTAGGAATAATAGACTTAGGCTTCATATTTTGAAGCGCAGAGAAGTCAACTACGTTTGGATCAGCCATTCTTGGCGAGAAGTTAGTCAGATATACGTTCTCAACGAAACCCCGAAGGATCGCTGTGGAAGTAAGTGTGGATGAGCGTGTAACGTCTGGCATAGATAGGCCATAGAACTCATATGGTATCTCGATTGGGCATAGTGATGCTAGTTGCACTTCTTCCGCATACTCATCAAGTATAATCATAGACCCAGAGTATACAACACGTCTCATTTCTGAGATACCGTCACCATCTCTGTCAGCAAATACCCAACACTCAGTAACATTGAAGGACATGTTCTCATCTAGGTTGGAAATATGCTTATTAAGTTCTGAATTGTATGATTCACCTACAACTTCCTTACGGATAGAACGTTCTGTCCAGAATGTCTTAGATGAATCTCCATCTAGTTCATCCCACTTGTCGAAGTCCTTTGTGAATACATCTGGGAATCTGACACGAAGATCGCTCTTAGTTACATCATCCTCATCAATACCTATGTACGAGAAGTCATCAAGTGATTTAGCATTACGGTCAATAGAGAAGTTCTCATGTGGCACTACGTTGAAACGTACACCTGACTCATCATACTTACACTTAAGCTTAACATCTTTGTATACGATAATCTGTTCAAACTCACCCGGAGACACTTCTACGGAAGAGGGTTCCGCTACTAGGTCCCCTACGATCTCTACATTATCATCACCAAGTAATTCGTCTAGCTTTTCTTCAGTAACTTCATCATACTCTTTGAATTCGTACCTAAAGTCCTCACACCAATCCCAACGGATTATGGAGTTCTTCCAGAGTAGTCCAGCCTTGGTCCAAGTATTAAGCTTCACCCAACCTTCATTAACTGTGAATATCTCATAGTTAGTTAGGTCTTCAGCTTTCTTGGTTAGGCTTACCTCTTTAGGTTCTTCAGATAGTGGTGTGAAGTTAGCTATTTTGTTATTGTCGAACAACAGTTCTGACAAGATCGCAGTATACCCATCTACAACTTCCGTAGTGGAAGAGTCAACAATGGTGGAAACGCCTTGAGGTGTTAAGTGACCTTTAGCTAGACCAGCATACTCATATGTAGCTTGGTTACGTACATCCTCTAGAGAGGAGTTACCAAGGGTATAATCAGATACTGAAGTGCGTACCTGTTCGATCTCTGCCAGAAACTCTTCATCTGTGAGCTTCTTATGAGCCATTGGTATCTCCTTATTTGCCCAGTAGGCCAGTATTACTCGGGTCTCTTGGATCACCGAACAGCATTACAAATGGGTTAAACCTAGAAGATTTTCCAGCACCTACTGGTGCGGGTGATGCTTGTGCTGCAGCTTCCATAAGGGACTGCTGTCTTAACATCTCTTCTTGTTTCTTTAGTTCCGCTAACCTTTTAGCTTCAGCAATAGCTGCAGCCTGTGGGTTAATCATTCCTGATACCTGTCCATTAGGATCAACTACCTGTTGTCCGAGTGGCGCGAATAGTTTGTCTAGTAATCCATTAGCCATATCTTAAAGCCTCTTCAAATGTTTTAGCGTACCCTGCAATGAGTGTAGCCTTGTCAGTACCGTTAACGATACGTCTTGCGCCAATGTAGTCATCACCAAGGTAGTCGCTAAGAGTCTTTCCTGTGAATAGACCTTCTTGCATTCCTACGACAATAATGTACGCGTTAATGTTATCATCTTTTAGAATGATATCTGGGTTATTAATTAGGTCAATCTCCTTACCTAGTACTGCGGACAGTTTGGCAGTCATCTGACCATAGTTACCAAGCCAAGTTAGTTGTACCCAACCACGACCATGATACCTTTCTTTCTTATTATTCCATAGCCAGTTATACGAGCCATAGCGTTTGTTTTTTCCCTTACCGTACTCTTCCTTCGCCTTGAACCTGTTTGACTCATGATAAGCCGTAGCAAGTATGTAAGCGATCTGCTTGATGTCTTTGACACCAACCTCTAGAGACTTATCTATAAGTGTCAAGAGTGGACCAGCTTGGAACTCAGGTAGAGAACCATAGAAGAGTTTATCGATTAAGATTTGTTTTCCTTCTTCTCCAAAGTACTTCATATGTTTCTCCGAATTAATTGAGGGGTAGATTTCACATCAGTCGCCCCTCATCGACCGAGGACATGTGTGAATCTATTAGAACCAGCTTGTTTCGTCAGCAAGCAAAGCTGTCTGCACGAACCCTTGTCGGGTAGCAGATAGTCTATGTTGATGAGTTCTGTAACCTTCAAGGCAGATGGCTAGAGCCATGACTTGGTCGTCATTCTCTCCGCTCATCGCTTCCATTTTACCTCCATCGGTAACTATGAAGCATTTAAGTTCATCGATAATTTCTTGATCGTTGATCCTAATGTCTCTCTCCTTGATTGCATTTTTAAGATTTGATATGATGGCTGGCTTAGTACTTACCGTAGTTTTGAATCCCGGTCTGTCGCCTTCTTCATCAATCATCTTTGCAAGGTTAGTCTGGTAATATAGATTTGGGTAGTTCATGCTCTTAATACGAGCTAGTGGAGCTACGCCTATACTGTTACTTTCCACGACAAGTAATGCGTGGTTATACATTCGACCCAAGTAGAATAGCAATTCGCCGTACCTCGTTGGGTCCATGCGGTTGTTTCTATACTTAGCTACAATCTCTCTTTCAGAGTCCATTACAACAGCTACCGAGTAGTCTTGACCTACTCCAAGTGCTACATCAGCACCAATGACAAACTTCTCATTGTGCTTGTGTTCTCTGAAAACTGTTAGCTCTCCTTGTGGATGCAGATCGAAATATGTAGAACCTTCCATTAGACGCCTTCGTGCTATTGGAGCTTTAGATTCATACAGATTGAGTGTTGGAACGTCAAATACATTTGATCCTGTACTTACGAACGCTTCTTCAGCCGTAGCTGGATACTCCTGTTGAAACTTAACTGGACCGGACTCTCCGATCTTCATTCTTCTCCAATACATCTGATCTAGGTTAAGACCGTAAGTATCAGCATATTCCTGTTCGTCTTCCTCTAACTCCCACCCTTCCGGTGCATCCATTCTATATTCAGATGTTATGAACCAAGGTATGAAGATAGGTACATATTCATTTAGTCCTTTTTCAGCAGACTTCCATAGACGGTAAAACTCACCTGAGATACCATTAGCGGTACTCTCAAGGATAACCTCAGTTCCGGGGGAATTGGGGATACCTTGGAACATACCTGCAAGTATCTTCTCATCGAATTGCCAAAAGGCAACTTCTGATAGGTGAGCAACTGTTGGAGTAGTACCCCGACCAGCCTCTGGCGAACCCGCCGTGTATAGGCGATAGCCGCGCTTTTCTTCGTACCTTACTCCATCTGCGTCTTCTCTATGTTCTACGAAGATAATCTCTTTAGCGTTTGATCTAGCCAGTGTAGGTTGGAAGATTGGTTGTACATTAGCATGTACATCCTTAGACATCGTAAAGAGTGCTTCAGAAGTAGCCGAGTCGTGAGCCATTACGACCGACCTTGACAGGGGCATATATTTGGTTTTCCAGAAAACTCGCCCAGTGCAGTAGGTACTTATCCCCTGCTGTCGGGCCTTGAGTATAATGGCTCGTACCTTTCCTGTCTTACTTCTTTGTTCTTCAATCTTCTCGTGGATCAAATCCTGAGCTTCATTGAACACAAAGGGGACCATACCTCGAGTTACATCCTTCGGTCTGATCTTAACTTGTTCTTCGGCAAAGAGTTTGTAGTCATTTTCGTAGGCTTTTTCTTTATCCCTACGCCACTTCTCTTTAGCCAACAGTAATGCTTTGTTGTTGTCCATTAATTGTCCTATTTACCGTAGACTCGATCCTCAACTACCGTGGGGTACTGCTCGTAATTATATGGACGCAGTAACTCAATCGTATCTTTCAGTTCTCTATTAGCGTTTAAAGCCTCTAGGGCTAATGTAAGTTGTACATCTTTTATCAATAGGTCTTCTTCAGCATCTAATAAACTCTCTTCTAAGATAGCTATACGCTCCTTCATTTCTTCATATTCGTCAAGCTTATCTAATACTATTTTAGTCATAAGAGTTCTCCTATTCACTCACATCGCATGAGTGCAGATTATTTCAGTACCAATTTTGTTACTCTCTTTAAGGGGACAGTATATATGGTATAACGGAGATTATCGTATACTATATGTAGTGGTCCCCTATAAGGTATAGTAGTTATGCGCTGTAGCGTATATATAGTAGTTATGCGCTGTAGCGTATATATAGACTTCTATAGATACTTATTATAGTTATTAATAGTAGTACTAATAAAGAAATACCTACAGAGTATATATAGATACCTATAGAGTATATATAGATACATATAGACTCACTCAGGGGGCTCCGCCCCTTTAAGGGGACAGTACATTTAGTAGAGAGAGCATAATAGGCCACTATATAGAGTACACTATCTGATCGCATGCTGATCGTGTACAGTCAGGACTTGAGCATAGAACTGATTGAGTCCCTGTGGACTCTGGTATTGGGGCAAAAGATACTGACTATCGGCAAATAGTTAGGACAATAAGTTAGGACAATAAGTTATGTACCAATCGCATGTGTCGAAAACTGATCACAGGTGTCGAAAAGTACTATGCCTATCCGTCAGGGTTCTGTCAGAGTGCTATTAGAGTGCGATGAGAGTGCGGTTAGTAGTATTCATAGTGATCCTATTAATAGTACCATATATACCACGATCCTATTAGGAATAACTTCTCCTATATATCGAAGTACCCCCTAGTGTATACACCACATCTTGTGTGAGAGAGAGTGATAAATAATATATATACTCAAGTACCCTCAAGTAATCCATATAGCCCCCCTCTTCTCCTCTCGGCTCCCCTCAGCTCAGTGTTCTGAATGACTCACTCAGTACTCTAACTGCACTCCATCAGTGCTCAGTCCGAGCTCAGTGTACCTATCTCTTGGCTGGTATGTACTGATAGCGTGAAGTCAGCGTCGGTCAGAGTGCAGTGTGAGGATAGGAGGCCGAAGGTTCACACTACTCCCATCGCACCCAGTCAGCACCCAGTCAGCACCCAGTCAGCACCCAGTCAGCACCCAGTCCGCAAGCCACATGCCTAAGAGTACTGTCTGTATCCTCTCTGTCCCCATCAGTACTATCTGTTGCTGCCTATCGGCCATGGGCTGAGTGAATAGTGGTCTAGTCATCACTTACTTGGATGCTTATCAAAAAGCGCGACGGTAAAGGATCGCAGCCACTATTCGCGCCTATCTCTCAGGCGGCATAAGAATAGAGAGAAGAGGATCGTCAAGATTCTCAAGCGCCCAGCTCTCAGGCGGCATAATAAATGAAGGAGTCAGAGTATCATCCTAGCACTAAGGGGTTACTCATATACCATTTGCTAGTATGGTGAATCAAACATAGCAACCAAGGAGGATCACCCGAAAGGGGGTTCTATAGATGGCACTCTTCTTGATTCGTATAGAGTCACGACCGAGTGAATAGCTGTAAGTAAGAGGATCACCGAAGGGTGGTTCTAATAGATACCGCTGTTCATAAGGGTGCCATCTACTTAATCCTTTTCACCCTTAATAATAAGGACGATAACTATGAGCATCCAGAAGCTACGTCAATCAATCTATGATGGATATGAAGTACTCGCAGATGAGACTGATCGACTGATCGAGTTGAAAGAAGAAACCTATCAAACGGAACAAGAGATCAAAGATATCCGATCAACAATTGCCCGTAAGATCAGAGAGCTATATCAAATATATGGAGAAAGACCATGAGTATCAATGAAGCGAAGATCAAAGCACTTAAGAAGAAGATTCAGATACTGAAGATTCAGACTAAGAACAATGAACTCTTATTGAAGGTATTGGAAAATGCTAACTTGGAAACCACAAGCTAAAACTCATGATCTCTACATGGACCAACGTGGACACGGTATCAAACTGAGATATAAGATACAACAATTAACCAAAGAACTGGAGCTAAGTGATGCTATAGAGAGCAATCTCATTGACATCATGTATGAAGAGTATCTTGACTCCTCTATAAATTGGAAGGATGTCTGACCTTGTCACCACTATACAATGTTACGATAAACTACATCAATGCAGATGGAAACATAGACGAAATCAAATACTACGATATTGCAGAAGACAGCGTATGGCGTATGGTAACGAGAGCTAAAGGAGCTCTAGAACCACTATTCGATTTCACTATAATCAGTATCCTCGTCGAATTTCCACCCGAATCAACGAAACAGCAATCATAAGGACTATCATGACAGATAAAAAACCATATCAAGCAATGAGCGAAGCCCTGTCTGAAATGGCTGAGACAGTTACTATAACTGAAGCAGAATTAAGAAAGATTATCGCGAAAGAAGTAGCTAAAGCCAGAAAGGGCGAGTAGTATAATGGTATTCATATTTGGAGACATCGAAACACATATCCCACTACTCATACCGATTCTGATAGCTGCTCTGATCGCACTCAATATGACGCTCAAGGTAGTTATACAGATTGAAAAATATCGCCATTGGGATGAATAGGATATGATATGACTATGAAGCTATATACGCGAAATGAGACAATTGAATATGTTATTAGGCTAATACCATCAAATAAGAAAATTGATAGGATTAAAGCCGTTCGTAAACTTACAGGATGTAGACTGGTAGAAGCTAAAGACTGGTGTGATGAGCTTCAGAAAAAGTCTGATCGCACTCAATATGACGCTCAAGGCAGTTGTACAGATTGAAGGCTATCGCCATTGGGATGAACAGATACTGTCGGAGCTTATGTCGGCAGATCACAACAATGTCTTGAAAGGACAAACAAATGACTACATTTAACAAATCGAACACATCAACGTACAAAGTAGTAGTTACATGGACATCGGGTAAGTCAGCCGATTTCCCATTCATTACTGCTATCGAATATCCTGATAACGGTACAATCGTACTGCACGGTCAGAACCAGACGGATGGTACTATGGAAAACCGTTCCTATGTACTCGAACGTCGGGTTGTAGCATTCGCGGATGTACGTCGCATCTCCACAGTACGGACGATGCAACAAAATACGCAGATGGTAGACAGCTACGTTGGCGATAGTGGCGAACCAGCGTTCTAAGAATACGTCACCACCCTCACATACAACGAGCACGAGAATCTCCTCGAGTTCAGTGTGTGGGGGTGGACCTGCACCCTAAATCAGCGGGAAGCCCGACATACTGATTTACTCATTTGAATTAATACGTTACATGGCTATATTGATGTAATCTATAGCCATCTTAATATACTCAGATATAAAGTAGAAAGTAAAAAGATGAATACTGAGAACTTAATAAAAGTAATAAAAAAGTTAGAGAGTACCAATGATACCCATTTTAGCATGAATGTGTTTATGAATAAAGATGGATTACCGATGTGTATAGCAGGTCATGCGGCAAGGATAGCAGAATACAACATGGAGTTAAAAACAAACACTGTGGAGGGTATAAATGGGGAGATAAATTATAACATATATTATGAAGCAAGTAAATGGCTAGGCCTAACAGAAGAAAATGCTAGTTACCTTTTCCAAGGACGTTGGTCATCAAAAAATCTATTTAATATCACCAGAGAAGAAACGATAGACTACCTAAAAAGATGTATAAAATCTGAAAAGATAATACAAACAGGGGCAGAACAGGATAACACATGGTAGAGGGATGGACACTTGAAGAGATAGAGATGGATAAATTAATAGAAAAACACACAGTATATATGGAAAGTATGATTGTAGAACGTGGAATGATTGATATAGATCAATTGATAAAAGAACTTGTGAAAATCAGAATCAAACTAAACATGGAATACTATGATTAATGGAGAATAGAATGAAATATAAAATTACGAGTGTAATTGCGCTAATAGCACTAACCACAGCGTGTACACCACGATATGTACTACCAATCTGCGACCGTGAGGCACAAGAGTGGAACAAGTTCGATACTGTGGAAGATGTGTGTGATACTGTAGAAGTAGAGGTAATAGGGTGGGAACCGACAGGCTCTGAGCCTAATCCCAAGCCACCAACTAGTAAACCACCTTCAGAGCCACCGAAGGAGCCACCGCACGAGCCACCTCATAAACCTGAAAAGGAAAAGGGTAACAATGGTTGGGGTAATGGGGACCAGAATGCACCCGGAAAATCTGGAGGACATAACAATGCGGAGAATGGTCCAAAGGGAGATCATGATGGTCGTGGAAAAGAATCATCTAATTCTGGAAAACGAAAGAACTGATGTATGTCAGTAAAACGTATAAAAAGGATATGACAATGAATGAAGATCGTGATAAAGCTTTTAAACAGTATCAATGTGATAACAGTGATATACAACAATACCTGATTAGTATGGAATCGAGAGCATTCAATGCTGGATGGGAAGCTGATAAACAGAATTCACTTAGACATACAGAAACTGTACATGACTTCGATGATAAAAACGGACCAGTACCTGCACATAAACATTGTAATGGCGGTGGTTGGGTAGCAGATACCGCAAGTGTATCAAGCTCAGTATATGTTGGATCAGAAGCTAAAGTATATGGTGATGCTAAAGTGTCAGGTAAGGCTAAACTATATGATTACGCTAAAGTATCAGGCAATGCTATAGTATGTGATAACGCTAAAGTATCAAGTAGTGCTCAAGTATATGGTAGTGCTCAAGTATATGGTGATGCTATAGTATCAGGCAATGCTATAGTATGTGATAATACTAAAGTATATGGTAGTGCTCAAGTATATCGTGATGCTGAAGTATATGGTGATGCTCAAGTATCAGGCAATGCCATAGTATGTGATAACGCTCAAGTATCAGGCAATGCTATAGTATATGGTACTGCTAAAATACATAATCGTAGTAAAGTATATAGTTATGCTCGAGTATATGGTAATGCTATAATATATGATTATGCTGAAGTAAGTGGTGATGCTGAAGTATCAGGTGATGCTCAAGTATATAGTTATGCTAAAGTATGGAGTAAGGCTCAAATATATGATAGAGCTAAAGTATATGATCATGCTATAGTATATGATAATGCTATAATATATGATGATGCTCAAATATATGATAGAGCTAAAGTATATAATAATGCTAAAGTATATAATAATGCTAAAATATGTAGCGATGCTCAAGTATATGGTAATGCTCAAGTATCAGATAATACTCAAGTATATGGTAATGCTCAAGTATATGGTGATGCTATAGTATATGGTTATGCAAAATTATATGGTTATGCTGAAGTATATGGTGATGATATAGTATGTAATAGCGGTGAGATAAGGACAATACTCTAGTATATACGGCGTTGAGCTAAGTGACACAATAGAATAAATTGAAAAGAATGAAATGAAATACTCAATAATTATAAAGAGAGATATAACAAGCGTATAAGAAAGATTAGAAAATTAGAAATATAAACCTTGGGGGTTTAGAAATGATTAGACTAACGGAAGATGAAGTAAACGAACTGATAAAAGCACTAGAAGATGGAGCTGAAGACTTGCTCCGTTGGACTAATATACATTACTTGAAACAAAGATTAGAGGAGATGAAAGATGTCTTGGAAGAACCTATTAATTATTAACTGGATAGCACTGATTATATTTGCATTATCTATCTTATCAGCACGATCTCAAGAAATAGGACCATGTGGTAAATATGGAGAGATGGCTGACCCCTATAGTTATGAAGAGATCACAATATATGTAGAAAATGAGGAATCAGAATCAGCTATTATCATATACCTTGATAAAGATGGACAGGGAATGGTACACCTTACAGCAAAAGGAGTAGAGTGCCACATGATCAACATCGAAAAGACTATTAAAGTTGACATAGGTGAACGATCATAAACATCGGCTACCGCCGTTGGGATAATGCGCTTATTGAGTGCTTAGGGGTGACGAACGCCCGACAAATAACAATTATAATTTAACTCCTAAAGGGGAACAACCGTGGCCTATAAGAAAAAGTATGAAGCTAAGGTATCTAAAGCCTTAAATGTAGTAGAAGAAGTTTCTCCGGGAAAGTTCCAAGTATTCCAACTATACGCATATATGAAGATTCCATTGTTGGGAACCAGAGTGCGAGGGAAGTTCGAAGAGACATTTGCTGACTCAATTGATGAAGCATTCAACCGACTTTATTCCAATTATTATGAATAGGATATGATATGACTGTGAAACTATATTCACGAAAGCGAAATGAGACACTCGAATATGTTATTAGGCTGATCCCATCAAATAAGAGAATTGATAGGATTAGAGCCGTTCGTAAACTTGCAGAATGTACTCTAAGAGAAGCTAGAGACTGGTGTAATGAGCTTCAGGAAAAAGATGATCTAAAAGATTATGAGGTTCCTTATAACAAGAATACAGATTTCGATGATACTTATTATGATAACGAGGATACTGATAACGAGGAACCCTATTATGGACGCACTAGGTGGCTGGACTCGGTATGCGATCATTCGAAAGTGTTATCACGAGCCTTGAATGGTGGCTGATAAATAGAGATAGCCGAGTATGGTGATGCTGTGGTGGACATCATCGTGAGGATAAGTAGTGGTAACACTATAAAATGAAGGTTCGACTCCTTCCTCGGTTGCCGATATATACCCAAAATAAGGAAAGTAGAATGATAATCAAACAGAAATTTATCAACCGAGTAGACCTGCAGAACAACCCGACATTAGTATACTTGTTTGGAGATAACCTTGCAAGGGTAGGGTTGGGAGGTCAAGCTGCAGCAATGCGGGGAGAACCTAATGCAGTAGGTGTAGCTACTAAGAAAACACC